>ENA-UOUL01000123-UOUL01000123.1-bioreactor-metagenome-genome-assembly--contig:-NODE-123-length-126926-cov-6.006567_pt1 | contig 126926 bp, 94 predicted proteins | sample MGYA00249838_ERZ747220 | MGnify/ENA primary metagenome ERZ747220 (study PRJEB28778, sample SAMN05720191) | bioreactor metagenome | isolation source: Anaerobic biogas reactor | place: USA:Washington... | reverse complement strand
ATTGGTCCTGGAACCGGGCGCGGACGGAGTCAAAAATGCCCAGCAGTTCGTGGACCAGCGGCGGGATGCGCACCGGCACGTTGCGCAGGTTGTTCTTGACGACGATATCGTGGTCGGGCAGCACCACGGTGCCCGTGGACCACAGGTTCTCAGACTGGATCTCCAGCACCTGGGAGGCCAGAGCAATACGCTTGGCCTCGTCCGGCTCCACCAGCGCCTGATCAAAGAGCTCCAGCGCCTTGGCCATGTCGCCGGTGGGTTGCTTTCCGGCGGTGCCGCCCGTATCGCGCCACTGCCCAAAGGCGGGGCCGATGCGGCTGGAGGCCTGCACGAAGGGGATGATCCAGTAGGCGTAGGTCAGCCAGGCCGGGTACCAGGCCGTGTCCATGCTCCAGATGGACATCTGGAGGTCATTGGAGGCCATCTTTTGATAGTGCAGGGCATTGTCTTCGATGTTGATGACGAGCTTGATGCCCACCTTTTTGAGCTGGGCCGCGATCAACTCGCCGGCCTCGGCAGAGGCCATGGGCGGCTGGATGGAAAAGATGATGGTGAGCGCCTGTCCCGTCTCCGGGGCGATGCGATAGCCCTCCGCGTCTTTCTTGTCCAGGCCGATCTCGTCCAGCCACTGGTTGGCCTTGTCCGGCTCGTAGGCCAGGTACTTGGTGGCGTACTCGGGCTTGAAATCGGGCGAGGAGTCGATCACGGTGGCCTGCCGGATGGTGCCCTTGCCAAAGTAGATGATCTTGTTGATCTCATCCCGGTCCAGGGCCACGGAGACGGCTTGCCGGAACTTTTTGTCCTGGATGTACTTGGCGACCACGGGGTCGGCCTCGTAGCTCTGGTTGTACATGATCATCGAGCTGTTGCCCAGGGTCTGTGTCCAGTTCAGCACGCGGTAGCCGCCCTTGGCCTCGTTCTCCTTGAGCACCGGGTGGTTGGCCGCCCAGCCCAACTGCATGAACTGCAGATCGAACTCGCCGGCGATGGCCTTGGAGACAAAGAGCTGGTCGTCCTTCAGGATGGCGTAGGTGATCTTGTCAATGTAGGGCAACTGGTTCCCCGCGGGGTCCACCTTGTAGTAGTAGGGGTTCCGGGACACCGTCCAGTTGGGATCGGTCATGTGCACGATCGGAACATAGGTGAACCAGAGCGGCAGCTCCAGGTTGTCGAACTGGGCGTTGGTGCTGCTGACCATGGTGCTGAAAAGCTGGTCCCAGCGCTCCAGTTTGGCATCGGCAACCATCTTGTTCAGGGTGGCCGTGTCCGCGTACTTGGCATGGAACTTTTCCGCATAGGCCCTCGGCACGAGGAAGAACCGCGGCTGCGCGAAAAAGATCGCCAGGATCGGGTAGGGGGCCGCAAAGGTCAAGGTGAAGGTATAGTCGTCCACCTTGGCGATGACGCCAGGCTGGCCACCCGACTTGAGGGTGGACGGGAAGGACGGGGTCAGGGTCGCGTTGCCATATACATCGTTCCAAGAAAAGACATAGTCGTCGACGGTCATGACGCTGCCGTCAGAGTACTTGAGCCCTTCGCGGATCTTGAAGGTCCAGACTTTGCCATCCGGGCTCATTTCCCACTTGGTAAAAACGTTCGGGCCAATCTCGGAGCCGTCGGGGCCGAACTGGAGCAGCGTCTCCTTGTAGTAGCGATCGATAGTGGGGTTCTTTTCGCCGACGTGCATCGTGCCGCCGTAGGTGCCGATCTCTTCCACCACCTCCAGGATCAGCGGCTCCTTGGGCAAGCGCTCTTCCACGGGCGGCAGCTTGCCGGCCTTGACCAGCTCGGCCAGCATGGGAGCTTCCTTGTAAGTCACTTTCTCTGGGGCGGCAGCGGTGGGGGCAGTGGTCGGCGCCGCAGGAGCCTTGGTCGGCTCGGCCGCCGGCTGCTCCGGCTTGGCGCAGGACGCCGCATAGACGCCCACGGCGGCCATGGCCGCCATCTTTAAAAAGTTACGACGCGAAATGCTCTTGCCAGACATGGATATCTCCTCTTGCGATATGCTTAATTGCTCGACTAGTCGACATGCCACAACCAATCGTTTCCGCGGCGCCTATCATCTCCTTTCCTGCACAGCGCTTGCTCAACCCGCTTGTCCCTGGAGGGACTGGCTCTAGCGCGCCGCGCCTTGGCGCGCCGCCAGCTTGTTCAGGAACCATTGGTAAGCCATCTCCCGCGTCTCGGGAGTGAACCCATGGCCTGCCTCGTGGAAGATCAGTTGGAACTCGTCGCCGGCCCCCGCCGCTTCCCAGGCCGGCTTGGCCTTCTCATACAACTCGCGCGTGGCCTCCGGCGGGTCTTGCTCCTCGGTGACCCCGTTGATCATCAGGAACGGCCGCGGCGCGATCAACTGGAAGAGGTCGTAGGTCTCCAGGCCGTATTTTAGCACGTTGGGCAAATAGTTCATATAGCAGTGCTGGATCGGCGGGGCGTAGAGCGCCTTGTAGGTGTAAAAGCTGGAAACGGCCACCAGCACCTTGATGCGCGGCTCCACCATGGCCGTGAGCCAGGTGTGGCCCGAGCCCATGGAGACGCCCCCCGCGCCCAGCCGCTCGCCGTCCACGTCGGGCAGCGCTTGCAGCACGTCCAGCTCGCGCATGGCGTCCCAGACGTACTGATTGGCCATGCAGCGCCCCTCGGCCAGCAGGCGCATGGCCAGCACCCGCTCGTACATCACGCCGTCGGGCTTGGGCGCTTTGTTCTGCCGCGGCCCCCAGCCGATGGCGTCGCCGCAGATGGTCACAAAGCCGCGCCGCGCCAGGTCTGGGCCCATGTAGGACTTGCCCGGCTCCGGATCCACGCCGGCCGTCATCTTCTTTCCCAGCGCCCAGTCCCCATGGCCGTGAAAGAGGGCGATGGCGGGGCGCTTGCCGGGGAAGCCCTTGGGCCGCAGCAGGTAGGCCTCCACCCGCTCCGTGGCGTCGTTGTCCCAGGCGATGAGCGACCGGGTATAGTCGCCGCAATCCACCGTCTCGAGCGTCTCCAGGTTCAGCGGCACGCGCTCGGGGAAGGGGCCGAGGATTTGGCGATAAAGAGCATCGATAGTCTGTAGGGAAGGCATGGTCCATCCTTTTCGGGAACGATGATGGTGGTGCGAGGTGACGGGCAGTCATTGCGAGGCACCGGCAACGGGTCGCCCGCACAGGCGACAGAGGACATTATAAGCCCCCCACGCCACGCGTGTCAAATCGCGATATGAGCTGATGAAACCGCCTACATCCGCTCCAGCACCCCCGCCACCGGCGCCAGCGCCACGTCCGCCGTGCCGCGCACCACGGTGGTATAGACCACGTACGTCCCCCGCGGCGAGACCTGTGGGTGCGGGTCCAGGTGATAGGGGTTGCGGCCCATCGGCGGCTTGGGCATGGCGCTGACGATGTCCAGCTCTTTGCCGCGCGCCCGGTCGTAAAAGATAATCCGGCAGGGCTGCTTTTCCCACTTGTACGGCGACTCGTCGGCGCAGTAATAGCGGCGCGTGGCGTCGCAATGGGAGTGGCAGAGCGGCCCCGGCCAGACCAGCGTCGCTTCCCAGGGCCGCCGCGTGATGTCGCACTCGTAGACGCCCTTCTGATAGTCGGTCCAGCACATCCAGCCATCCTGCGACCACCACTCGTGGGAGGGGGCGCTGCCGTGCCCGTACCAGCCGTCGACCAGCAGCGGCTCGAAGCGGGTCTGCTCGGTATCCATCAGCCAGGTGCGCTGCTCATAGATGAAATACTGCCCGCTGGTGTTGTCGATCCACCAATCCTCGGCCAGGGAAAAGAGCTTGGGGTCCACCGGCGAGAACTGCCCGTGGTCATAGCAGCGCCCAAACTCGTGCAGCACCTTCACCTCGCCGGTGGCCAGGTCGCCCAGCGCCACGAACCAAAAGTTCGCCAGCTCGCCATCCAACAGCAGGTACTTGCCGTCGGCGGAGCGGGTCAGGTGGGTGGCCAGCCGCGCCAAGGGCCGCCGCTTGATATAGTCGGGGTCCAGGGTGCAGACCACCTGGGTCTCGCCGTCCAGCGTCAGGCGATAGACGTGGTTGCGCATGGCGAAAAGGATCGAGCCGTCGGCGTCCACCAGCGGTGAGGCCTCGGTGAACTGGGCCTGGGGAAAGTGACGGATCAGCGGGTTATCGGGGTCCAGGCTGACCACGCCCAGGGTGTTGCGGTCGCCGGGGGGAAAGATCGTATAGAACCAGAGCCACTTTTCGTCCGGCGAAAGGCTGGGGTTGGTAAAGTAGAAACTCTGCTGGATCGGCGCGACGCGCCTATCCAGGATATAGCTGACCACGCCGGTCTGCGGGTCGGCCCAACGCTGAAAGAACGGGTGACGGTCGAGGTTCATCGCAGCCTCCTCAGGAACTGGTACACGGATTCCACGGATCGCACGGGCTAGGGGCGCCTGCGCGCATTCTAGGCCGCCTGGACGGGGCTGGCAAATAGAAAAGGGGGAAGGTTGCGACCTTCCCCCAGGGTGGTGCCCGCCACGGGCGGCTACTTCCCTGCCTGCCCCTCCAGCGCGGGCTCGGGCAGCGGCGCGATGGGATCATCCGGCCCCGCCTGGCGGCGCACGTAGCGCTCCTCCCAGATCGGGTCCGTGAGCGCCGCGAACGCGCGGCTGTAGGCCACCAGCCCCTCCGTATAGGCGGGGTCCAGGAGCGCCTCGACGGCGTTGGCATCGGTCGGCTCCGGCTCGAACTGGAGCAGCAGACGCTCCAGCTCGTCGTGGTGGTCGCGGCTGGGGCACGGCGCGAGGGTGCTGCGCCCCGCCTGCATATAGTCGTACTGCCATTGGCGCACCGCCTGGAAGAATGGCTCCTGCCAGATGTCGTTCAGCGTCTGGCCCCGGGCATAGACGTCGCGGATGTTCACCGGCGAGTAGGGCATAAAGACGCAGGGCGTGATGGCGCCGCTCCAGTCGACGTAGAAATAGCCGCCGTTGCCGTGCCCGCCGGCCGAGATGCACCCCTCCACGCAGGTCCCGTGGTTCCAAAAGTCGGGCATAAAGAACCGCTTCTCGCGGATGATCTCCCAGGACCGCCGCCACATCCAGGCGCGCTGCTGAGGCGTGGGCATGAGCTCCAGGCTGAAGGCGCGCCCGATGGGCATGTACTGGAAAAGAAAGGCCAGCAGCGCGCCCTTGCCGATGACCAGGTCGACGAACTCGTCCGAGAGGATCTCCTCCACGTTGTCGCGCGCCGCCGTCAGCGAGACGCCGAAGGGCACCTTGTCCCGGGCCAGGCGGTCCATCGTCGCCAGCACCCGGTCATAGACCCCGGCCCCCCGGCGAGCGTCGGTGCGCTCCCGGAACCCCTCCAGCGAGAGGCAGTTGAGCACGTTGCCGCTCTCGGCCAGCCGCCGGCTGACCTCATCGGTGACGAGGGTGCCGTTGGTATAGACCAGGAAGAAGGAATCCTGGTGCTTTTGGAAGAGCTCCATCATCCCCTGGCCTTCGGAGCGGTAGGCATAGGGCTCGCCGCCGCTGATGACGAAAAAGCGCTCGCCCCAGAGTTCCTTGGCCTCGCCGATCATCCGATCGACCAGGCTCCACTCCAGGCAAGGGCGCTGGCCGTCGGCATCGGCATAGCACCCCGCGCAGCGCAGATTGCAGGCTTTGCCTGGGGCGAGGAGGAGAAAGCTGGGGGCGGCCCGGCCAAAGGCCTCCTGGAACTTGACCTTCGCTTGGGGGTCGCCGCGGTCGATAAAGAGGGTCTTGATCAGGGTTTGCAGCATCCCGCGCAGGTAGGCGTCCGAGAGGGCGCCCCGCGTCAGCACCCGGCTGAACGCCTCGATGATGGCCAGGCCCATGATCGTGCGGTCGTCCTCGACGCTGGGCTGGGCATCGGGGTTCAGCCGGGTCTCGCGGAGCCGGGCGTACATGTACTTTTCCGTCTCGCGCACGATCATCCTGCGAACGAAGGGGGTCTTGACCATCTTGACGAGCTGCGAGTTGGGGGCCAGGGTCAGGTTGGTGATCAGTTCCTGAACGGCTTGAGGTATCGCCACTCCGGCTTGAACGCGCATGTCACGCACCCCTTTCCGATCGGGGCGCACCCCGCCCGGCGATAGGCGCGCAGGGCGGCCCCATCGTTGACCAAGCGATTGCCAGCCCTAACTATAGCAGAGGATGACGGCGCTGTCATCAACAAAAAGTCCCATGTAGGGGCTAGTGCGGGCCTTAGCTCGCGCGCGGGCCAACGTCGGAGAGGTCGATGGGCTGGAACCCCAGCTCGAGCGCGGGCGAGCCAGGCGGCAGGGTGAAATCCCGCGCGGCCAGGTCGACAAAGCCCGGGTCGGCCACCAGCGAATGGCGGTCCTGGCCCAGCGCGCGCCAGGCCGCCAGCGGGTAGGGCGTGACCACGTGCACGCGCCCCTGGGCGTCCTGGGTCGCGTCGCCGGCCAGGAACTCGGCGCCGGTGGTGTCCCAATAGAGGTTGAGATCGCTGGCGAAATTCCGCCGCCCCAGCGGCGCGCCCCGCCCGCCCAGGAAGAAGGGCCGCCCCGCCGAGACCAGGATGTTCCGCTCAAAGGTGAAGGCCAGCCGCCCCGCCTCCCGCGGCACCAGCAGGTCGCCGGGGTTGCCGCCGATGCGGCTGTGCCGCGCGATCCCCTCCTCGCCAAAGGCCCAGATGTTGTTGCGCACGATATTCTCGCGGCCATAGTGCTGATGAAAGACCTGGGCGTTGGTGTCGTAGCAGACATTGTTCTCGATGGTCAGGTGGGCGCTGCCCTCGTCGGGATAGATGGCCCAGCCGCCATAGTGCCACTTGCGGATATCGTGGATCAGGTTGCCGCGCAGCACCGTCCCCGGCTGGACGCCCAGGGTGTAGATGCCGCCCATGTCGCTGAGCAGGCCGTGGCCCAGGTCGTGGATGTGGTTCTTTTCGATGCGGTTGTTCTGGCTGACGCTCTCGGCATAGCCCCAGACCCACCCGCACGAGATGCCGCTATAGTGCAGGTCATGGATGTGGTTGTGGGAGAGGTCGTTATTGAAGGCGTGGGTCGCCAGGAGGCCCACCGCAGCCTGGTGGACGCGCCCGCCGGCGTGGATGTGGTTATCGGTGATGGCGCAGTTGCCGGTGCGGCGACAGAGCGGGCCCGCCGCGTCGCTGCCGCCCAGCTTGACGCCGCCGCCGCCCAGATCCCACAGGTGGCTGCCCACGACGCTGACGCCCGAGCAGCCCGCGCCGATCTCGACGACATAGCCGCCCAGATGCTGCGCCGCGCACCCCTGGATGGCGCAATGCTCCGCCCCTTCCAGGTAGAGCGCCCCCGGCACGGTGGCCGCGGCCTGCACCCCGGAGGCGTAGGGCGCGCCTGCCGGGTCGCTGGACAAGCGGCCGTCGGGCTGCTCGCACGTCGTGTGCTCCCAGGTGAGGCCGACGAAGCGCAGGAACCGCACCAGTCGCCCGCTCTCCGGGTCGCCGACGACGCGCAACAACTGGGCCAGGCGCGGGGCATAGGCCGCCAGCGAGTCCGCCTCCTCCCCGGGGAGCGGCAGGTAGTAGACCAGCCCCTCGGCGCGGTCCAGGTACCATTGCCCCGGCTGCAGCAGCGCCTCGCGGACGTTTTCCACCCAATAGCGGCAATAGGCCCGGCCGCTGTCGTCGCGCAGGGAAAAGCGGCTGCGCCGGGTCGAGGTGACGAGGTTGGTGGCGGGGTCGAAGGAGGCGAGGGGCATCCGCTCGCAGATCCAAAAGTGCGGCGCCACCACCTCCACATCCGTCAGGTTTCGCCAAGGCTGGATATCGCCCGGGGCGCAGGTGAAGCGGTCCGCGCTGACATCAAAGATGCCGGAATCGAGCCGCGTGCCGGGGACGTCGGCCATCCAGTAATACCCCTCGGCGGGGAGCCGAGTGCGCGGGCGGCGCTCCCCGCCGACGAAAAGCTGCCGAAAGTCGCCGAGCGCCTCCGGCGCGGGGGCGGCGAGCGCTCGCTGGCCGTTGATCTCGGCCTCGCGCCAGCCGATGATGGGCAGGCCGCCATCCAGGATGGGCGTCTCGCCAGGATAAGCGGCATAGGTCACCGGCGCGGCGTCCTCCGGCCCAAAGCAGAGCGGCTCCGCCAGCGGGTAGCGCCCGCCGCGCAGCCAGACGGTGAGCGGGCCCGGCAGCGCCCCATAGCGCAGCCGCGCGCGGATCAGGTCACGCGCACGGGCCACCGTCGCCAGCGGGCCATCGCTGCCGGAGGCGTCGGGCTCGGGCAGCCGCCCCGACCAGGCATCCTTGCCCTGGGGCGAGACGTAGAGATCGCCGGGTTGCGGATCGCGAATCGTGATCATCAGAACCTCCCCATTGAGTGAGATACGGATTTCACGGATGGCTGCACAGCCATCAGCCTCGCTGCGGCGCAGCCGATCCGTCCGGTCCGTGTCCGAATGCCCTCTTGCGCCCATGGCGGGCGAGCCTTACCCTACCTCGACGATGAGCCCGGCCTCGCGGCCCAGGGCGGCCAATTGCTCCAACTGGGCCGGCGATTGCGGGGCGCCAGCGATTGCGTAGCTCTGCCCCAGCCACTCGTACTTGGCCCCGGCGGCGGGGTTATAGGGCAAGAGCGCCACCGACCGCAGCCCGACCTCGGCCATGAAACCATAGATGGCGGCCACGTTGGCGACGGTGTCGGTGATACCGGGGATCAGCGGCAGGCGAATCTGGACGCGAGACGCGTCCAGATTCGCTAGTCTCCGGGCGTTTTCCAGGATCTGCCGGTTGCTGGCGCCGGTCCAGCGCCGGTGCGCCTCGTCGTCCATCAGCTTCAGGTCATAGAGGATCAGGTCAGCGCCCGCGGCGAGCCGCTCCAGCTCCGGCCACGCGCAGGCGCCGCAGGTCTCGATGGCCGTGTGGATGCCCAGCTCGCGCAGCCCGGCCAGCAGCGCGGCGGCGAAGTCGGCCTGCATGGTCACCTCGCCGCCGGTGAGGGTCACGCCGCCGCCCGATTGGGCAAAGAAGGGGCGCAGCCGCGCGGCCTTGGCCAGCAGCTCCTCCACCGTCACGCGGTAGCCCTTGATGGCCAGGGCGCGACGCATACAGGCGACGGCGCAAGCCCCGCAAGCCTGGCAGGCGGCCCAATCGATGGTGTGGTCTTCCGGGGTCACCGTATGCACGCCGTGCTCGCACGCCGCCATACAGGCCCCACAGAGGGCGCAGCGCTCCCGGACAAAGATGAGCTCCGGCGCGGCGCGCTGCGACTCGGGGCTGTGGCACCAGCCGCAGCGCAGCGGGCAGCCCTTGAAATAGACGGCCATGCGGATCCCCGGCCCGTCGTGGACGGCGAAGGAGTCGAGGTCAAAGATGAGGGCCTCGAAGTCGCCCCCTGCCCCCCTTGCCAAGGGGGGTGCAGGGGAGATTCGTTTTCTCTCGCTCATGACCGCGCCTCTTGCCGGCGAATATGGTGGTCCTGCTGCTCGCGGCTGAGCATGGTGAAATAGGCGCACCACCCGCCCATGCGCACCCGCAGCGAGCGGTAGCTCTCCGGGTCACGCTGGGCGGCGCGCAGCTCCTCCGTGTCCGCCACGGTGAGGGTGAGCATGTTGCCGCCGATCTCCACAAAGGCGCGGATCAGCGCGGCCAGCCGCGCCGTCCCCGCCTCGCCCTCCACCAGCCTGCGGGCCAGGCGCAGGTCCAGCGGCCCGCCGGCAGGCAGCTCGGACTGGTGCATCTTGCTGTAGGAGAGCATGGCGCTGCACAGCCCCTCCATGTCCCGCCCCAGCGCCGGGGAAAAGTTGGACGAGACCGGCTCGCCGCGCAGCCGGCCATCGGCGGAAGGCCCCAGCCCCTCGCCGATGCCGATATACCATGAGAACGTCCCCACCCCCGCGGGGAAGCGGAGCACATCCTGGCGCCCCGCGGCGTGGCGCGCGACCGCCTGCACAAAGGCGTCGATCACGGCGCGGCCCATGGCGTCGGCGCGCTCGTCGTCGTTGCCATAGTGCGGCGCGGCCAGCAGCAGCGCGCGCAGCTCCTCCCACCCCGCATAGTTGGCGTCCAGCGCGTCGATGAGCTGGGACATGGTGGCCCGCCGCTCCTCAAAGATCACCGTCTTGATGGCGGTGAGCGAGTCGATACAATGGGCGGCGCTCTCGGCCAGCATGCCAAAGGTGCGGAATGTGGCCCCGCCGGCGGTCATGTCCCGCCGCTTTTCGATGGCCCCGGCGATCAGGGCGCTGAGGAGCGGCTGCGGCGCGATGGTGCTGCGCTCGTCCACCGTCGCCACCACCTGCTCCACCAGCCGCTCGACCATGGCCTCCATCTGGGCCAGGAAGGCGGCCCAGACCTGCTCGAACGTGGCAAAGGCGCGGGGGTCGCCGGTGTCCAGGCCCAGTTGCAGCCCGTCCAGCCGCGAGCGCCCGCGGTTGAGCGCCCACTCCAGGCAGAGCATCAGGCTCAGCCGCTGGAAGCGGAAATCGGTGCGGCCGGGGATGATCACCTCCCAGCAGCCGTCGTTGGTGTAATCCCGCGCGTCGGGCGTGGGGATGCCCAGCCCTTCCAGCGCGCGGATCAGCGACTCGTCGTTAAAAATGGCGGGCATGCCGCCGCCGTCCTTGAGCGCCTCGGCCACGCGCCAGAGCAGCGGCTGCGGCGTGTCCCGATGCGCGCGCAGCGTCAGCAACGGGTTGGTCATCTGGTTGCGGCGATAGCTCTCCAGCAACAGGTAGCTCAGGGGGTTGGTGCCGTCCTCGCCCTCCGGCGTCAGCCCGCCGATGACAATGTTTTGCAGCCAGTGGTTGGTGGCGTCCAGCCGGTCGCGGCTCATCCCCACCTGGGAGGAGGTGCCGTGGCGGGTGCGGCGGGAGAGATCCACCTCCTCCCTGCTGCGGGCCTCGGGCGCCTGGTCGTCGGTGGTCTTGGCCCGTTCGTTGAACTTGAGGCAGAAGCAATCCACCAGCTCGGCGGCGAACTCGAGGGTGAGGCGCCCCTCGCGCAGGTCGGCCTCCAGATAGGGCCAGACGTACTGGTCCAGGCGGCCCATGGCGTTGCCGTTCATGGAGGAGTGAAAGATCATGTGCAGCGTCCAGACCGCCTGCAGCGCCTGCCAAAAGGTGCGGGCGGGGCTGGCGGGGGCCTGGCGCAGATTGGCGGCCATCTGCCGCAGTTCCGCAGCGCGCTGGGGAACAGCTTCCGCGGCGGCGTGCCCCTCGCAGGCGGCGGCCAGCCGCGCCGCGTAATCCATCACCCCTTGCAGCGCCACCGCCACCGAGTCGAGGAAAGCGATCTCCGCGGGGGCCTGGCAGAGCGGGCGCTGGGCCTCGGCGTCGGCCAGGATGCCGGAGAGCCCCTTGGCCAGCAGGCGGGGGTAGTCGGGGACAATGTGGCCAAAGACCGAGCCGGTGGAGAGGCCGCGCTCGGCGGCGGCGGCGCGCTCCTCGGCGGTGGAGTAGTCGGGAAAGCCGCGCTCATAGTGGATCTTGGGCTGCTCCAGGGTCAGCGAACCGGCGAAAAGCTGCCCCGCCCAGAGGTCCGTGGGCATGAGCGAGAGCTTGAGCGCCAGCGCACGCGCCTGGCGAACCGGCAGCGGCTCGGACATGTGGCGCTCGTCAATGCGCGCCGGACAGGCCCAGGAGATGGGCGGCGCCTCCATGGCGTCGCGCACGCGGCGGCGCAGGTCGGCGACGCGCGGGGTGTCGGCGCGAGCGGACAGGCTCGCGGCCTCCTCGCACAGGTCGCGGGAACGAGGTCGCGCGCTGGACAGGTCGCGGGGGGCGGCAGGCGGGACAGCGGCCATGGGCATCCTCCGGGCACAGGTTCGGTTGGGCTGCCCATAGCCTAGTCGGAATCGCCGCCGTGTCAAGCGTGGCGGCCCTGGTCCTACGGCCCAACGGTGAGCGCCGCCTTGCACCGCCAGCCGGTATCGCCCTGGGCCCCGGGGAACCGGTCCACCGCCCGCAGATACACCCGGTGCGCGCCCACGAACCCAGGCTTGAAGGCGAGTCGCCAATACGTGATCCGCACCCGCGCGTCCGCCGCGCCGGGGTAGCTCCACTGGACGAACACCTGGACCGCGGCGTTCTCCAGCACTGCGCCGCTCCTGGGCGTAACGCCGCCCAGCCACGCCGTCCCCGCCGTATCGGCCAGGTAGACCTTGTTTTCGCCCTGGTCATACTTGAGGTACACCGCATTCGGCCCCATCTCGCCCGTCGGCGGCGCGTCGGCGATGGCCAGGTAGAGCGCGTCCAGGTTCGCCCAGCCGTCGAGATCGCCATAGCGCGGGTCCAGGGTGAGCCGCACCCCGGCGCCCACGGTGGCGTTGACGTTCATGGTCGGCGGGACATGAGTCGGCGCGCGGTTGATGGTCCAGTCGCCGCAGTCAACCCAGCCGATCGAGGCCCCGCTCAGCTCCTCCGCGCTGAGGTAGAGACGGTGCGCCTTGCCGCTGTGGCGATAGGTGGGGGTAAACGCCCAGGTCACCGTGATCGCGTCCGCGCCCGCGACCACTCCGCTGCGGCCATAATCCAGGGCGGCATAGGTGGTCTTGGCCGTCCCGGCGCTCCCCGGCGCGCCGCCGCCCAGCCAGGCCCCGTCGTCCGGCCGGCGGATGTACAGTCGGTCAGCCTGCACGTCGTAGCGCAGAGTGACGCCATTCGTCGGGCTGGGCGTGGTGTTGAGCAGCAGGTCGGCGTAGCGGAGACCGGCCTGCCCGCCAGGAGCGCGGTAGACGGCAGCGAAGGAGAGCAGCCGGCCGGGCTCGCTCCACCCCGCGCTGGGCGCCACCGCCAGCGCCGGCACGCCCATGCTGTAGGCCCAATAGCGGAACTCGGTCCACAATGTGCTGAGCTTGACGATGGTGACGGCCACGGACGATTTGCCCGCGGTGAAGGCCGCCGGAATCTCGAAATCCTCGTCGCTCCACTGCTTGTCGGTCTGGGAGCCGGCCCGGCGCCAGCGTCCCACGTAGGCGCCATCCACATAGACCGCCGCGTGTTGCCCAGGGACCGAGCGATCGCAGCGGCGGCGCAGGAGCGCGCCCTGGTTGGCCGGGTCGAGCGCCAGGCGGAACTCGCTGCGCCCGCCCAACAGCCGCCCCTCATCGGCGATCAGGATGTCGTCGTCGTCCCCCTCGTAATAGGCCGCCTTGGAGACCAGCGAGGAGCCGCCGCTGACGGCATAGCCGTGCGCGGCCTCCGACGCCGCGTTGCCCACGTCCAGCTCGTCGGCGAGCTGGGCCGCGGGCGCGCCGAGCTGGTAATAGAAGGCCACGCTGCGATAGTGGATCGGCACATCGTTGGTGGGGCCATGCTCCAGGCCGAAGCGCAGCGACGCCGCGTACGGGATGACGTCGCCCAGGTGCAGCCGGTAGCAGGAGAGGCGCGCGGTCCCCGTGTGGCGCTGGGCGACCAAGCCGTGGGTGGGCAGCGAAAAGAGGCCGCCCAGAAAATACCAGCCCCCCAGGAAATAGTCCTCGGTGCCCGTGCCATAGATCGCCGGCGAGAGGCTCCCATCCACATGGACCCGTGGGTCGCCCTCCAGGTAGATGGGGTCATACGGGGCCCCGCCGGACATGTCCACCGTCGCGCCAACGAAATGCCCCCGGCCCGCCGTGTCCAGCAGAATACAGTCGCGGCCATCGGCGCCCTGGGTGGATTCGCGGTATTGGGCGTGGAAATAGCCCGCCTGCCCCGCCGGGTAGGGCGTTCGGGTGTATTGGATCTCGTACTGCAGCGCCGAGATGGCCGTGCCGGAGCGGTTCTCCACCTCCAGGCGGGCCGAGCGCCAGAACGGCATGGGAAAGTAGCAATAGACGTTGCCTTGCGGGTCCATGCCGATCAGCAGCCCCCGGACCGTGGCCGGGCCCAGCCCCGACCCGAAAAAGAGGCCCAGGGGGACATCCACGCTGGGTTGCGGGTCGCCGTCCCAAAAGAAGCGCAGCCGGGCCCCCTGCAACACGGCCTCCTGGCTGGGGTCCAGCCGCAGCTTGAGGCTGGCGATAGCCCCTGCGCCCTGAAGATCGGCCAGGGTGGCCCGATTCCCCGGCGCGATGGCGACGAGGCCCGAGATCGTCTCGTTCGACCAGCCCTGCTTGGGGTCCGCGCCAACCCGCGCCCAGAGGTCCCGCACCGCAGAGGTGTCCTCCGCGCCCGTGAAGGTCTGGACCCCCTCGGCGGAGGCGTAGGTGTGATAGGCGATATTGTAGTAGCGGGTCGCGCCGAGCGTGGTGACCTTGCAGGACTTGGCGAAGGGCATGGGCAGGAACGAGGTGAACCCCCCGCTCGACTCCAGGGCGTCATAGACCAGCGGCGATAGAAAGGGGGCCGTCGCCCCGCTGAACATGTCCACGGCGCGGATATCCACGCGGGGCGTCGTCTCGCCGTCGAAATAGAAGCGGACCCGGCTCATGGTCAGGCTGGAGAACCAGATGTTATAGATGCAGCCGGGCCCCGTGACGTCGAAAAGCACGAACTCGGGGTCCTGGTAATAGAGGAAACGGTCGTGGTCCACATTGCCGCCGGTGGGGTCGTGGCTGGAGACGCCGTAGGCGCGGGCGCCATCCCGGGCCAGGGGGAGGTCGGCGACGCGTGAGAGGGCCGCCAGCCCTAGCGGCGCGGGGGCGCACGGCGCGACGGCGCTCCGCGCCCCACTCGCCACGTCCGGGCCAGCCCAGGCGACGCTCCCCTGAGCCAGCAGGGCCTGCAACACGCACAGGGCCAGGAAAGCACGGAGGCATCGCATCGGCAGACCTCCTTGTGAAGCGCGACCCATCACGCCTCGGCGGGCGAGGCCCCCGCGGTCACGACAGCGGATAGCCGCCTCGCTCGGCCAGCAGCTCGGCGGGCGAGGCCCCCGCGGTCACGACAGCGGATAGCCGCCTCGCTCGGCCAGCAGCTCGGTGACCCAGGCCACGCGGTCGATGAGCGAGTCGGGCATGGCGTTATCGGCGATGCCCAGGATAAAGGCGTCGCCCGGGGCGATGGCCCGCAGCAGCTCGCGCATGTAGGCGCGGAACTCGTCTTCCGGGACGCTGGGGGAGAGGAGCAGCGAGGGCAGCCCGCCCCAGATGATCACGCGGTTGCCCCAGGCGGCCCGCGCCTCGGCCAGCGTCAGCGGCACCATGGGCGCCGTGACGAAACACTCCACCATGTCCCAGCCCGCCCGCTCGATGTGCGCCAGGATGGCGCTGGTGTCGTTGTCGGCGTGCATGGCCACGGCCTTGCCATGCTCGTGCATGGCGGCCATGAAGCCCTGGTAATAGGGGATGACGTACCGCTCGAAGAGCTTGGGCGGGGTGAACTGGGTGGAGAGATGCATGCCGTGGAGCAACAGCCGCGCCGGCGATTTCGCTACCACGGGCCAGAGCCGCTCGCGCTGCGCCTCCGCCATCACCGCCAGCAGGTGGTCCACCTCGCGCGGATAGTCGGCCATCTGGTAGTAAGCGTATTCGTACCCGGCCAGCACCTGGGCGAACTCGTGCAGCGGCACGTCGCCCACCTGGACCATGGGCAGCCCGTCCTCGCCGACCTCGCGGTCATAGGCCAGGTATTCGTCATAGGCGGGCGCGTAGGTGGTGTGCTGCACCACCCACTCCCAGACCCGGTAATCCTCGGGGCCCTTGAGCGGGAATTCCTCCACGCGGCCGGGGAGGCCCTGCTCGTCGAGATCGTCGGAATAGTGGGTCACCTCGCGCACCATGCCCAGCGGCGTGTGGTGCTCGACGATGAGCTTGCCGCCCTCCCGCCGCTCCACCCGCTGCACCGTGTCATCGTAGCGGGGGCGGCAGATCACGCCGTCGCGGGCGGGCGTGCCCAGGCCCAGCGCCCGCTCCACCTCGCGCAGGCTTAGCCCCTCGAAGCGCTTGGGCATGGTGTGGGTCAGTTGCCGGGCCTGGTGCCAGAGAAGCAAGCGCGGAATCCAGGGAATGCGGTCCGGGGGCCGGCGGTCGAGGATGGCCAGCAGCCGCTCGCGGTTGTTCATGATTGGTCCACCTCCCAGGGGTTGCGGTCAAGGCGATGCTGAGGCCATTCTAGCACATCCGCGCGGGGGCAACAAGAGAGCCTCTTGCCCTTCGGCAAGAGGCTCTGGTATCCCCCAACCTCCTGGGGGGGAGGAGGCTGGGGGCCCCCGAAGGGGCGCCATAGGGTTTCGCCCGGGCTGCCACCGGCCGCGGGCGCAAGCTGTCGTTTCAGGGCGGCGCTAGGGCCGCAGGATGCGAACGTAGAGCACTCGCAGCGTGCCATCCTCCTCACGCACCGCGCGCACCTCGGCCCACATGTCCGCCTCGGCCCGGCCGCGGCTCTCGTCGATAAAGGTCTGCTCGTCGATGATCAAGGCGTAAGGGAGCGGCGCCTTGCCGTCGCTCAGCGCCAGCGCGCCCAGCTTGGCCCCCTCCCGCGAGATTCGGGCGATGCGCCCTTCCACCACCAGCGACTGCTCCTCCGCGGCCACGACCCACACCTCGGCGGCCAGCACGCCGCGCGCGCCCCAGGGCTGGCCGCGCAGCTCCACCTCGGCGCCTAGCGCGGGCTGCCCATGGATCACTGTCCCGGCACCCACCCGGACCATCACGCCGTCCACTACCCAATCGCCCAGGCCGTCCTCGCGGGGCGAGAGTTGCTCGATTCGCCCCTCGAACTCGACCGGCGCCTGGACGAGCGCAGCCCGCTCCGGCGCGGCGGCGGCGCGGTCCCGCACCACCTGGCGCGCTATGAGGTTGCCCGCGGCGTCCCGCTCGGCGTGCACCAGCGTCCAATCGCCTGGGGCGAGTTCCTCGCCGGGCGCCAGCAGCCCGTCCGGCAGCGCCACGTCATAGCCGGCGATAGTCACCGCGCCCGGGGCGACAGACTCTACCCGCCCCTCCAGCTTGACCAGCGCCGCGCGACGCAGGGGAGGCCACGACCAGGCCAGCACGTAGGGGCTGCTGGCCCGGAGCGCCAGGGCCAGGGCGCACGCCGCGATGGCCACGGCCCAGGCCAGCCGGCTCTGTGATCTGCGCCTCCAGAACGCGCTCACGATGGACCTCCCCCTCATTCATCTATCAATCTAGACGCGGCAACGGCGCAATGGATACGTTTGGGCATTGTAGCGCCAACTGGGGGGATGACAAAACGCCCGGGCTGTGGCATAATAGAGTCAAGCGGAACTCGGGCGGCTGCGATTCCGTCTATCTAGGTGACGGGCCCTGGAACCAACCGCCCGCAAGGCGCGTGGAGCCCGTCATCAAGGAGCAGAACATGAACGCAAAACACCTACTGATCACTCTGGCGCTGCTGGCGCTGGTCGCCTGCGCCGCGCCGATAGAAGCGCCTTCCGACGCCAACCTGACCTTCCAGGCGCCCATGGCGGTGAACGCCCAGGGCGAGTTCGAGGTCAGCCTCGCCGTGCGCAACGACGGCGTGGAGCTCTTTCCGGCCGATCGGACCTTTGACGGCGTCGTGCGCATCCTGGACGCCCAGGGCAACCCGGTGGCCGAGGAGACCGTGGCGAGCCTGCGGGCGCTGGAGGCCGGCGACACGGCCTGGCCCGCCACCCTGCGCCGCGAGCTAGCGCCCGGCGCCTATGAGCTGACCTGGGGCGCGCCCGGCCACGCCGCCATCCGCATCCCCTTTGCCATCGCGGAGCGGGACGGCCGCCTGACCCTCAGCGTCGGCGGCAAGGGCGAGCCCGTCGGCCAGGATGTGGAGCCGGACGCCGCCGCGGCGCCCCTGGTGGACAAGGCCCGGGCCGACCTGGCGCGGGCGCTGGGCCTGGCGGTGGACGAGATCGCCGTGGTCAGCGCCGAGCCCACCATGTTCCGCGACAGCAGCCTGGGCGTGCCCGAGCCCGGACGGGTCTATAGCCAGGTGATCACGCCGGGCTATGCCATCACGCTGGAGGTGGGGGAGATGGTCTATGTCTATCACGCCGCCGGGAGCCGCATCGTGCGCGTCCCGCCCAAAGAGACCGCCACGGAGGAGGGCGCCGCGCTGGCCCAGCAAGCCGTCGCCGACCTGGCGGGGCGGCTGGGCCTGCCCGTGGGGCAGATCGCCATCAAGGAGACCCTCCCCACCATGTTCCGCGATAGCAGCCTGGGCGTGGCCGAGCCAGGGCAGGTCTATCTCCCCGCCGTGACGCCGGGCTATATCATCCGGCTGGAGGCCAATGGCCAGCCCTATACCTATCACGCCAGCGGCCAGCGCGTCGTGCTGGCCGCGGAGAAGGCGCTCCTGCCGCGCGGCGGCGAGGCCGAGGCGCTGGGGAAACTCGCCATCGAGGACCTGGCGGGCCGACTGCGCGTCTCGGCGGACAAGATCGTGGTGGCCTCGGTGACGCCCACCGAGTTCCGCGACAGCAGCCTGGGCGTCCCGGAGGAGGGCAAGTTCTACCTCCAGGTCATCACGCCGGGCTATATCATCGTGCTCCAGGTCGAGGGCAAGAGCTACACCTACCACGGCAGCGGCCAGCGGATCGTGCGCGCGGATTGAGCGTGGGCACATGTCGCAGATCATAGGCAGCGGGCGCTATCCGCGCTAACACTAGGGTATGCACTTGGAGCGACCCAAGCAGGAACCAAACGGGGCCCAAGAGCGTATATAACACATAATCATTTGGATGGGGGGCAGTTGCGCTCCGCGGCCGCGCAGAACGGACCGGGGCGCAGGGAGGCACACCATGTTTACCCGTAGCAACACTCTCAAAGCAGGCTGGCGCATCCTGCTGGCAGCGGTCTTTTTCGTGACGCTGGCCAGCCCCGCCTTGGCCCAGGAGTACTCGATCAGCTACACCGAGCCAGGGTGGCAGGCCGCCTATTGGAACAACCGTGGGCTCTGGGGCCCGCCCGTCATGTGGCGCACCGAGGGCGGCAACCTGGACTATAACTGGGGGACCGGCTCGCCCCATGCCAGCGTCCCCGTGGACAACTTTTCCGCCCGCTGGGCTCGCTCCGTCGAGTTCAGCGCGGGCACCTACCGCTTCACCGCCACCGCAGATGACGGCGTCCGCGTCTGGGTGGATGGCCAGCTCGTGATCGACGCCTGGAAGGACCAGGCCCCGACCACCTACTCGGCCGACCGCTACATGACCGCCGGCGACCATCCGATCCTGGTCGAGTTCTATGAGAACGGCGGCGGCGCGATGATCCAGCTCGCCTGGCAAAAGGTGGGCGAGGTCATCTATGACTGGCGCGGCGAGTATTTCACCAACATCTGGCTGAGCGGCTCGCCGATCCTCACCCGCAACGATGCCTCGCTCAACTTTGACTGGGGCGAGGGGTCGCCGTCGTGGGGCGTGGTCCCGTCGGACTATTTTTCCGCGCGGTGGACGCGCAACCTGACCCTGGCGGCGGGCAACTATCGCTTCACCGCCGTGGCCGATGACGGCATCCGCGTCTGGGTCAATGGGCAGCTCATCATCAACGCCTGGTACGATCAGGCGCCGACCACCTATACCGCCGACATCGCCGTGACCGGCGGGGCCGTGCCGGTGCAGGTGGAGTACTATGAGCGGCTGGGCGGCGCGGTGGCCAAGCTCTCCTGGGCGCTGGTCACGCCTCCGCCGCCGGCCGAGGTGGTGGTGGACGACAAGGATTCGGGTTTCGTCAAGGGCGGCTCGACCTACTCCTGGAACACCATCAGCTATGGCGGGTACAACGGCCAGATCACCTGGACGCGCAACAACGACTGGAAGCGCCCGAACTATAACTGGGCGCGGTGGTATCCGTCGCTGAACCCGGGCTGGTACGAGGTGTACGTCTATGTCCCGAACACCTACTCGACCACCGGCAACGCGCTGTACTGGATCTCGCACTATCACGGCTTTACCCTGCGCGTGGTGAACCAGTCGATCAACGGCGGGCGCTGGGTGTCGCTGGGGACGTATTACTTCCGCGGCAACGCCCAGGATTACCTGTCGCTCAACGACGTGACGAGCGAGCCCTACCTGAGCCGGCTGATCGCCTTCGACGCGGCCAAGTGGTCGCCTCGGTAAGACAGAATGGGACGCAGATCAACACAGATTCACGAGATCAGATTCCTGAGCCGTGCGATCTGTGGAATCCGTGTCCCTTGATCGGGGCGCGAGACAACCGAATAGCGAAACGGGCCAGGCAGATGATGCCTGGCCCGTTGTGTGTTAGGCCGCCGAATTCCATTCCGCAGCTCAGCGCCATGGAATGGCGTCCTGGCAAGTCCCAACGGCATTCCATGCCGCCGGGGACTTGCGTGTTCAGCCAGGGATCTCTGGTCCCTGGCCAGCACGCCGCTAGCCTTGGCGCTTTACCCGAGCCAGAGCTAGAAACTCGTCATAGCTCAAATGCGCCTGTTCCAGGATGCTCTCAAAAGTGCCCCTGGGCACCTCGGGTTTGTCCAACGGCACGACAACCACATGGTGGCCGCTGCCGTCGGGCTTGGGGCGCGTATAGGAAGCATGGCTGCCCGCGGAACGCGCATGGGCAAAGCCCGCTCGCTCGAGCGCCCGGATGATCTCGCGACTGGAGAAGAGCCGCTGCCTGATCATGCCGCCACGGGAACGAGCATGGTCTGGCCTAGAGCCCCCGGCTCACACTCGACCCGTTTGCTCACCACGGCGCCATCGCGCCAGTCGTATACCCTGACGTCCTTTTCCGCCAGCAGCTTTTCGCACTCACCCAGATCTTCCAGCGTGTTCAGGAACAGCAGCGTCGCCTCATCAAGGTTGCGGAAGGCCTCCTCTGGCGTATCACCAAAGCTCGAGGTGCCCAGCTCTTTGCACCGCGCGACATAGTATTCCCCCTCGCGATGTGCGGTACAGGCCAGGAGGATGAACTTCATGCGCATCGACCCCCTTCTTGCGATCCTGCTCCCAGTATAGCACGGTTTGGCCTGTCCTGCCAGTGCGGCGCGCTGGCCCTATTTGTGCAGCAGGAGCCGATCCTGCTCGCGGCGGAGCTTCCAGAGCACCGAGTCCGCCGCCGGCGCCACGTGCGCGCGGGTGATGATCGTCCCCGGCGCGACGTCCACCGCCAACTTGGTCCACAGCGCCAGGTGCAGGCTGAGGGGCGCGCCGTCGTCCACCGCCCCGGCGGGGCGAATATAGGTCCGGACATCCTCATATTCGAGCGACTCGCCCGCCTTTTTCCCCCGCACCACCTCGGCGATCACGTCGAAACGAGGCTGGTAATCGATGGTGCCGGTGGGCAGCCCCAGCAGCCCCGCGCAGAGGATGGACATGGGCGTCTCCACGCCGCAGAGGTGATAGGGGCGGTAGATCAGGGCCGTGGTGCCTCGGCTGTTGCTGATGCAGCCCTTGGTGGCCAGGATATAGCGCGAGTACTCGGTGGCCGCGGTGACCACAACAGCGACGCCGCCGCCGCCATCGGCCTCATCGGCGTGCCGCAGGTTGGTCACCATCTCGATCACGCCGCGACGGCCGAGGATGCCGCCCTCCTCCACGGGAGAGAGGACTTCGGGGATCTCGGTGGTGCGGAGCGCGGGCCGATGAAGCCGGTCAGCATCCGGCGCCAGCCCCGTGGCGTTGGCCGCGATGGTCAGCTCCTCATAGTCAAAGTGCCCGATCTCGCCAAATTGGCCCAGCGCCCCCTGGCGCCCTTCGACCATCTCGCGGGCCTGGCCGGGCCGGATGGGGGCAAAGTGACCGAGCTGGTCCTGCGGCAGGGGGAACGGCTTGCTCCCCTTCCAGAGCGCCCCACCGTCGTAGGTCAGGTTGGTGTCCCGGAACTTGATGCCGCAGAGGACCTCCAGCCCCAGCTCGCGCGCCCAGCCCACCAGGCCCATCAGCAGCCCCGGCTGGTCGCCATCCACGTTGGTATAGACCACTCCCGCCTGGTCGGCGAGGCGCTTGAGCATCGGCCCGATGGTGACGCAGCACTCCTTGCCCACCATGATCACGTGCTTGCCGTGCCGGATCGCCTCCGAGGCATGGACGGCGTCGGCGGCGGCGCTGGCGGTGGCATGGACCACGGCATCGATGGGCAAGTCCATCATCAAGAGCGCGTCCCGCAGCACGACCCGCTTGCCCTGTTCCAGGGCCTGGAGGGCGGCGGCGCGGCTTTCGCAGATGACGATATCCTCAGCGGGGACACCGGCGCGCTCGAAGGCCTTGGCGGCGGTGGCGGGGTCCAGGTCAGCGACGACGGGAACCTCCAGCCGCGGGATGGAAAACGACTGGGTGACGATGGCGGTGGCATAGTGGCCGGTGCCGATGATGCCGGCGCGAACGACCTTGCCGGGCGCGTAACGGTCGAAGAGCTGGGTATAGATCATGCTAACCTCCCGGGAAATCAGGCCTGGGCGCGGATGGGCCGCATCCAGGCCAGATGGTACAACACTCGGCGCGATCCCGCAAACCGCCGCCCGCCCGAAAGCGCAAGGCGAGGCCCCGATGGAGGGCCTCGCCTCTGGCGAACAAACGATGTGAATGTCAGTACAGCCTGCCCGGCCCTACCAGGTCACCGTCACCTCATTGGAGCAGACGGTCGTGCTGCCCTCCTCGCAGACCTTGTAGGTGGCCATGGTCGTGGTCTTGGCAACCTTGTCACTATAGGCGCCGTCGTTGGGGGTGGTGATCACCTTGGTGTTCGTCCGATACACGTCCACGTTGGCCGAGGTGGCGCCGCTCCAGACCAGGTCGGCGAACTTGTTCGCGCCGGCCTTGCGGGTGGTCACGCTCAGGGTGATCCCAGTCGTCCCGCCGCTGGTGACGGTGACCGGCTTGCTGATGGAGCCCGTCGCGCCGTCGTCATCAGTCACGGTCAGGCTGACGGTGTAGGTCCTCGCGGCCTCATAGGTATGTGTCGGGTTCTGCGCGGTGGAGGTACCGCCGTCGCCGAAATCCCAGCTCCAGGCCACGACGGAACCGTCCGAGTCCGTGCTCGTGTCGGCAAAGGTGGCCGTGAGGTCGGCGGTGGTGAAGGTAAAGCCCGCCGTCGGCGGCTGGTTGGGCGCCACGCCGCCCAGGGAATCCAGCGCGGCCTTGGCCTGCACCAGCCCATAACCGTAATAGACGTCGCGGCCGGCCGCCCCCAGGTCCTTCGCCGTCGCGGCCATGGCCGAGCGGATCTCGGCGTTGGTGAGGCTCGAGTTCGAGCTCCAGAGCAGCGCCGCCACCGCCGAGACGTGCGGCGTGGCCATGGAGGTGCCGTCCCAGGCCTCGTAGCCGCTGCCCACCGTCGGCGGGGTGCTCACCACCGTGCCGGACTGGCCCAGCTTGTTGGCCACCAGGTACTGCCCGTCCTCCTGGCTCAGGCTGATGGCGGGGATGGTCGAGCTGTAGCCCTCGCCCAGGGTGCCCAAAAAGCCGCCCGGGACGTTGTTATAGATCACCGCCGCCGCGCCGCCGCTGTTCTGGACGTTCATCACCTTGTCGTAAAAGCTGATGTCGCCACGCTCGCAGAGCACCACCTTGCCGCTCCAAGCGCCGGCAGCAGTGCAGAGGCCGCCATTCACCAGGTCGCCGCTGGCCGTGCCATGGGCGGCGTACTCGATCTGGCTGCCGGTGTAGGTCGCGCCGTCCACGGTCAGGGTGTTCGTGGAGATGAAGGGCACGGTGCTCAGCACGCCCACGCCCGGCGCGGCCAGCTCCACCTGGCTGTTGTACTGGGAAAAGTCGGCCACGGCATTGTTGCTATCGATCGCCGCCACCGAGACCACCGAGTCATAGGAGGCGGGATAGCTGTAGGCCGAGGTGCCCTCATTGCCCGCCGCCGCGATGGAGAGGAAGCCCTGGCTGTAGAGGTTGGCGAACTGGGTCTTTTCCGTGCGGGACGATTTGCTGCCGCCCAGGCTCATGCTAATGATCTTGGCCTCCGCGGCGACGCACCGGTTGGTGGCGTCCACCAGGGTCGAGCTGTAGGCCCAGCCGCAGTCGGGGCCATCAAAGACCTTGACCATGTAGAGCGACACGGCCGGGCTGACGCCCACCACGCCTATGTCATTGTTCGCGGCGAGGATGGTGCCGGAGACGTGGGTGCCGTGGCCGCACGTGTCGGTGTCCCAGCCGGTCGGGTAGCCGCCGGCCAAGTTGGCGGCGGGGATGTCCGCATGACCCCTGTAAACGCCCGAGTCGATGACGCACACCTTCACGCCCGCGCCCGTGACGCCAGCGCCCCACGCCTCGGGAGCCTGGACCGCCGTGATGCCCCAGGGCGTTGCCTGTCCCATGGGGTAGCGCTTCACGTCCTCGGTCACCGAGAGGACGTTGGGGTTCCGGGCGATCCCGGACAGCGCCGCCTCCGGCAGGGTCACCGCGATGGTGTTCAGGTCATCGAACTGGTAGTGGACCGCGCCGCCGGCCCGCTCCAGCGCCGCGCGCACGCCCGCCGCCCGGCCCGGCTTGAACTCGACCATCACCCGTTGCGCGCCCGCCGGGGCGCCGTGGATGGTCGGGGTTTCCGCCATCGCGGCCCCGCCGCTCACGCCCAACAGGCCTAGGAGCACCAACAGAACCAGCCACGCCTGACCGCGCCCTACCCGTTTGCCGCTCATCACGAATCTCCTCCTCTTTGCGAGTTCTGGTGGCAGACCGAGGCCCCTCCCCCACTGATGGGGCATGCACCAATGCGCGGCAAGTCAATGTTTTTCGAGGACCGGATCGCTCCGCGCGCCGGATTCGCTGGGCCGGGCGCGCGCGGGGACCGAAATACGAAGGCGCGCTCGATGCCCGCGATACCCAACAAAGGGCCCACCAGCTCAATCAAAGGATCTAGACGGGGCGTGGAACCGTCAGCGCCCAGGAACCGTCCTTATGTTGAGCGCGATCAAGCTATTTGCCCGACGACAAGGCGCTCGGCAAGCGTTATCATGGGCGGCGGAAATCAAGAACCGCCGCTTCATATAGGAGGTGCACCATGCTCAATCTCGTCAACACCGATTCCATTGCCGGATATCCCGAGTCCCGCGCCGGGCGCCCCGAGCCGTGGGGGCGGCACCTGCGCCAGTGGCTGCTAGTTGCCGCGCTGGCCGCGCTGGTCCTCGTCGCCGCCGCCGCATTGATCACCGAATGGGGGACGATCACCCGGTGGCTCGCCCCTGAGGCGCCCGCGGTCGAGGCGCAGCCGGCCCACTATGCCGTCAGCCCGGACGGGCAGGCGCTCCGCAGCGCCGACGGCGCGGAGTGGCTGGCCCTGCCGGCCCAGACCCTCAGCCGCGCCACGACGATCCTCGCTCAGGGCGAGGTCCTGTACCTGGGCACCGAGTCGGCGGGCCTGTTCCGCAGCGACGACGGCGGTGCGACCTGGGCCGCGCTGACGGACCAGATGGGGCTGCCCATGCCCACCGCCAGCGTTACCGCGCTCGCCGCCGCGGAGGATGGCACGGTGTACGCGGCCATCGGCTACTGGCTGGGCACCAGCGACGCCCGGCTGACGCCCTGGGGTGTCTACGCCACGGCCGATGGCGGCGCCACCTGGGCCCAGTGCGCGGGCCCCGCCGCCAGCGCGTCGGTCATCGCCCTGCAGCCCGACGCGGCCGACCTCGGCCTGGTCTATGCCCAGGTGGAGGGAAGCGACACCCCGCTGGCCTACCGCCGGCCTTAACACGAGATATCCCATGAACCGGGGCGCCAACACAGGCGCCCCGGTTTTTTGTTGGCCGCGCGGCCTCGCTGTGAAGAACTGATGTTCTACTTGACGGGGCGCACAGGTGGTGTTAATATAGGGACGTGCCCTGCCGGAGCAAGGAGGGCAGCCATCATCTATGCTCAGGAGGCCCGATCATGCCCACCGCTGGGTTCAGCACACTCTATCGCCGCGTCGCCGACCTGTTTGGCGAAGAGGCACTGAACGAGGAGATCAGCCAGTCGCTGGGGGAGACCACCCCCCTCGCCCGGCTGTTCCAGGAGCGCGGGCTCCAGAACGGCGAGCGGATCCTGCGCCAGGCGCAGAAATTCCTCGCCACCCTCACCACCCGCCGCGCCAAGCTATTGGAGCGGGTGACCGGCGGCGCCGATTGGGAGGACATGGAAGAGATCCGCGAGCGCCTCGGCGAATACGCCGACGAGTGCAGTGACTCGCTGCAAGAGATGGGCGAGACCTTTGTGGCCCTCTTGGAAAACCAGCGCACCGAGCTGGAGGAAAAGCACCAGGCCACCCTGGGCCACACCGAGCAGTGGCTCCGCTTCGAGCGCTGGATCGACGAAAAGCTGGAGCGGGTCCAGGAGCTCAGCGAGGAGATCATCGAGCAGTTCGACGAGGAGGCCGCTACCATCTCGCAGGCTTGACCTCCGGAAAGGGAGCGCCCTGTGACCACGCCCACGACGAATCTACAGGCCGTCCTTTTCGACCTCGGCGAGACCCTCCTCGACACGGGCAGCGACACGCCCGATTTCGAGCGGGACCAGGCCGAACGCGATTTCCGCGCGGCGTTCGATTACCTGCAAGGCGAACGCATCGCCACGCCCCCCTGGACCATCTTTTACCCGGCCATGCTCGGCCAGCTACGCCAGCGCCGCGCCCAGGGCTTTTGCACCGACTGCAGCGTCCACATCGGCGACGTGATGCGCGAGGTGCTGCTCGAGATGGATATCCCCCTGGAGCGGGTGAACCTGAACACCTGCGTCCGGCTCACCTTCCAGTACAGCGTTGAGACCGCCCGCCTCTATCCCCAGGCGATCCCGGCCTTGCTGGCCTTGCGCCGGAGGGGCCTGCGGCTGGGGCTGGTCTCCAACACCATCTGGCCCGGCTGGTGCCAGGACGAGATCCTGGAGCTGCTGGGCGTCCGTGACTTGCTGGAGGCGCGAGTCTATTCCGCCGATGTAGAATACGCCAAGCCCCATCCCTCCATCTTTCGCCAGGCGCTGCGGATACTGCGCGTGCCCCCCTCCGCCGCGGTGTTCGTCGGCGACCACCTGGACCCGGATGTGAGCGGGGCGCACAGCGCGGGGATGCGCGCCATCTTGCTCCAAGTCCCCTACCGGCGCGAGGAAAAGCCGGGGATCGTCCCCGACGCCACCATCGCCTCGCTGGACGAACTGCCCCAGGCGCTGGCGGCGCTCGATCCGCCGAGCGCGGGCGAGCCCGCATGAGCGGCGCCCCGCCTCCGCCCCCCCGCCACGCCGTGGACCCCGTGCTTTGGCTCGTGGCCGGTGCCGTGCTGCTGCTCGTGCTCGGCTTCACCGCGCTGTGGGTCTGGACGCCGCTAGGCGACCGGTTCTCCGCCGCGCGCGAGGCCCCCGATTTCGAGCTGGAGGGCCTGGATGGGCGCACCCTGCGGCTGGCGGACTATCGCGGCCAGGTGGTGCTGCTCAACTTTTGGTCCACCACCTGCCCGCCCTGCCGCGAGGAGCTGCCCGAGATCGAGCGGCTGCACCGCGGCTATGCCAGCCAGGGGCTCGCGGTGGTGGCGGCCAGCACCAGCGGCGGCGCCAAGACGGTCCGCGAGTACGTGAACGAGCGGGGGCTCACCTTCGCCGTCGGGCTGGACAAAGGCCTCGCCGTCGCCCGGCGCTATCGGGTGAGCGCCATCCCGCACACGGTGCTCATCGACCGGGCGGGGCTGATCCGCCACAAACAAGTGGGCTATGGAATCGAGTCCTTCGCCAAGATGGAGGCGGCGCTGGTCAAGCTGCTTCGGGAGGAAGCGCCATGAAACCCGGCCAGATCGGCATTCTGATCTCGGTGGCCCTCATCGTGCTGGGGCTGGCCTTCAGCCAGCAGTTCATAACCCTGCTGCACGGCCTGCTGCTCTGACTCGCCTGCATCGGCATCCAGTAGGATGCCCCCACCCCGGAAAGGGATCGCCCCATGAATCGTCTCGTCGCCTGGCTGTTGCGCGTCCGCCGCTGGCCGATCCAGTTGCTCTCGGCGCTGGGGATGAACTCGTATTTCCTGGCCGACCCGCTCAAGGCGCTCCCCTGCTGGGGGCTGAATTGCTACGCCTGCCCGGCGGCGGCCTTTTCCTGCCCCATCGGCACGTTGCAGCATTTCGTGATCGTCCGCCAGTTCCCCGCCTATGTGCTGGGCGTGCTGGGGCTGGCCGGCTCCATCGCCGGGCGCTGGAGCTGCGGCTGGCTCTGCCCCTTCGGCTTTTTGCAGGACCTCCTCTACAGGCTCAAGGTTCCCAAGCTGCGGCTGCGCACGGGATGGTGGGGCAAGCTGCGCTACGCCGTGCTCGCCCTGCTGGTGGTGGTTGTCGCCTATGTCACGCTGGAGCCGTGGTTCTGCAAGCTCTGCCCGCAAGGGGCGCTGGAGGGCGCCATCCCGCAGGTGCTGCTCCATCCCGAGCTGCGGGAGAGCATCGGCTGGTTCTACTGGCTCAAAATCGCCATCCTCGCCGGTTTCCTCGGCTGGATGGCCGTCACCAAGCGGCCGTTCTGCCGCTTCTTTTGCCCGCTGGGGGCGATCTGGTCGCCGTTCAACCGCATCAGCCTGGTGCAGTTGCGCGTGGACCTGCCCAGTTGCCGCGGCTGCGACCGCTGCCGTGAGGTCTGCCCGACGGACATAAGCGTGTATGACGACCCCAACTCGGACCAGTGCATCCGCTGCCTGGCCTGCGTCAAAGCCTGCCCGCACGAGGTGATCCGCGTCGAGGTGGGAGGGAGAATAATGCACCGCCGAGACGCAGAGCACGCAGAGAGAAGAGCTGGTTAGGAGAGAAAGAACAGGCCATGCCAGGGAGGAATCCACCGCCGAGATACCGCCATCAACGGCGCCGAGGCCATAGAGAGAGAAGCAGGTTCCTGATGATGTTTTCTCTCTGCGCCCTCCGCGCCTCTGCGGTGGATTAGGCCCTAGAGGAGAGAGTCATGCCTACCTGGTGGGAAGAACGTCCGATGCGGCTGATCCAGACCAACTTGCGCGAGCTGGACGCGCGCCGCGACCCGCGGGAGATCGTCCGCGAGGCCGCCGAGTTCGGGGCCAACGCCATCCTCTTTAGCGTCGGCGGGATCGTTTCCTTCTACCCGACGGCGCTCCCCTTCCAGACGCCGATCCCCAACCTCCCCGGCGATTTCGTCGGCGCGGCCGTGGAGGAGGCCCACCGGCTGGGGCTGCGCTTCATCGCCCGGCTGGACCTGAGCAAGGCCCACAAGCACGTCTATGAGGCCCACCCCGAGTGGTTCTATCGCCGGGCCGACGGCCAACCGCAGATGTACAACGGCCTCTATTCCACCTGCGTGGCCGGGGGCTATTACCGCGAATACGCCGGCGAGATCATCGCCGAGATCATGGCCCGCTACCCGGTGGACGGCTTCTTTTTCAACATGTTTGGCTACCAGACCCGCGACTATTCCGGCAACTATCACGGGCTCTGCTATTGCGAGAACTGCCAGCGCCGCTATGCCGAGATGTTCGGACGGCCCCTGCCCAAGGCCGAGGACCTTGCCGATCCCGCCTATCTCGATTTCGTCGATTTCCAGCGCGCCGTCGTGGACGACGTCTCGGCGCGGGTGGCCGGCTGGATCCACGGCATCCGCCCCAACGTGGCCTTCACCACCGGGCTGCGCGCCGTCAAGCACGTGGATATCGTCCGCAGCGAGACCAACACCGCCGTGGACCGCCCGCTGCCGATCTGGCCCTACGGCGCCAGCGAGAACGCCATGCGCACCCGCGGCGCCTACCCGCTCAAGCCCAACTCGGACGCCATCGTCTATTTCCTCGATATCCCCTACCGCTTTGCCGCCGTCTCGGAGCACCTCAACGCGCAGCGGCTGGCCCAGGCGCTGGCGCATGGCGGCGGGCTCGACCTCTACGTGCTGGGGACGCTGGCCCAGGACGATACCAGCGGGTTCGCGGCCTCGCGGGCGCTTTTCGCCCACGCCGCCCAGCACGAGGCCGTCTATCACCAGTTGACCTCCCTGGCGCGGGTGGCGCTCATCGCCCCCGACCACAGCATCGCCCGCGGCAAGGGCAGCGCCGAGTCCTATCGCGGGATGTTCCGGCTGCTCACGGAAGCTCACCTCCCCTTCGATGTGCTCTACGACTGGAAGCTGGAGGAGGCGGAGAGCTGGCGGGGCCGCTACGACCTGGTGATCCTCCCCGGCGCGGCGTGCCTCTCGGCGGCGCAGGCGGCGGCGCTGGACCGCTACGTGGCGGCGGGCGGCGCGCTGCTGGCCACCGGCGAGACCTCTCTTTATGACGAGCGAGGGCGGCCGCGAGACGACTACGCCCTGGAGTGCCTGGGCGCCCGGCGCGTCATCACCAAGAAGGAAGCCATGCGCTCGGCCTACTTCCGCGTCCAACCCGCGGAGCGACAGGGGCCGCTCGCTGACACGGGGCTGCTGATGCTGGACGGCAGGTACCTCTACGTCGAGGCCAAGGAGGGCGCCGGCGCCGCCTGGACGTTGGTCCCGCCGTCGCTTTTCGGCCCGCCGGAAAAGGTCTGGGCCGACCAGGTGGAGAGCCCCTGGCCGGGGGCGATATTCGGCCGATACGGGCGCGGCCGCGCCGCCTACCTCCCCTGGGAGCTGGACCGGCTCTATTACAAGCACTCCTCGCCCGGCCACGCCGCGGCCTGGGCCTGGCTGGTGGACGCGCTGCTGGGCGGCGAGCGCCAGCTCGTCACCGACGCCCACCCCCTGGTGGAGCTGGTGCTGCTGGCCCGCCCCGATGGAAACGCCGTCATCAACCTGGTGAACCTCTCCGGCCACCAGGGGACCGCCTTTCACGCGCCGGTGCCCATGCGCGACCTCACCATCCGGGCCCAGCTCCCCGGCCCCGCCAAGGGCGCGCGGGCCCTGGCGCTGGATCGCGAGCTGGCGGTGCGGCAGGAGGGCGGCTATACCGTGGTGACGCTGCCCGAGCTGGGGCTGTTCGAGACGATCGTGTTCGGGTAGGTTGAGGTGCCGGGCGTCTCAACTGGACAACTGGTACGAAAAGCGCGATGAAGGAACATGAGCCATGAAAGCTGACAAGAATGGGCGGGGCTTCGGATTCCTTGATGCATGGCTTCTTGGTCTTGTAGCGCGAGCGATCTATCTTGGTGTCCTCTCAAAACTAGACATCGTGTCTGAAGACCAGAACCTCTGGCGAGCTCTTTCATGGGTTGTCATGTGTATTACCTCCTGGCTACTGTATGACTGGAATAGACCGAGAGACACACGCCAAACGACACGTGCAACTAGCCCCGGCGAGGAGGACGATACGCCCTTCTTGTATAGGATTACGAACTGGGCTGGGCTGGCAGGGGACGTATGGTCAAAAGGGCAGGCTTCTGTGATGTCGCTCATGCATGTTGTTGTCAAGCATCTTGGAGTAAGCGCATCAGCAGATGAGAAAGACACGATTATGCTCCACGTCCAATATGCTGAAAAGAATCTGTTCCTATACCGGGAGGAACTGGCCTGGGCACGGAAACATGCCCAGGTCGTTATTGATGAATACGAAGAAGAGCACGATGAGCTAGCCTCTGGGGGAATTGTGCGCTATCAGGGCGGCAAGGCGATGTCCAGTTTCGACGAGGCCGATCACACACTCGCGCTTTTGCAGGAGGTTCTAGGAACAGTCAAGACAGGCTTGGGAACACTTGATAGCCCTGCCGACACGCAGACTGGTGACTGGAACCCGCCCAAAGACAGCGCGAGTTGATAGGACAAGTTCGCAGACCGCACGATTGTGCCCGACCGGCAGGGTCGAGGTACCAGGCACCTCAAGGCCCCCGAAGACTCGACCTCGTGGAGCAGTCCCCGGTCGCGGAACCCGCCGCCCGCTTTGCCGGGCGGCGCTTTTGTGTGCTACAATGCCCGCGATCCCCAACGCAAGGAGGCGACCAGTGAAGGAACTGCGCGTCTGCATCGTGGGCATGGGCATCGGCAAGAACAACGCCAGGGGCATCCTGCGCAACCCGCGCGGGCGGGTGGTGGCGCTCTGCGACCTGGTCCCCGAGCGGATGGCCGAGTTCGCCAAGGAACTCCCCGAGCCCCCCAAGATGTACACCGACTATCGGGAGATGGCCAAGGACCCCGAGATCGACGCCGTGTTCGTCGGCACCCCCAACCAGTGGCACGTCCCCGTGGCGCTCGAGATGGTGCGCCACGACAAGCACGTGATGGTCACCAAGCCGCTGGCCGATTCGGCGCAGGCGGCGCGCACCCTGGTGGAGGCGGCGGAGGCGGCGGGCGTGGTCAACATGATGTCCCTTTCCACCCGCTTTGCCGCGGCCACCACCTACCTGGGCCAGTTGGTGCAGGCCGGCGAGCTGGGCGACATCTATTACGCCCGCGCCCGCAGCGTGCGCCGCTCCGGCATCCCCTCCTGGTCGCTGGGCTTCATCCAGCAGGGCGGAGGTGCCTTTCGCGACATGGGCGTCCACGCGCTGGACTCGGTCTGGTGGCTGATGGGCATGCCCCGTCCCGAGAGCGTCATGGGCGTCTCGGGGGCCAAATTCGGGCCGCGCGGCCAGGGCTACTGGAAATACACCACCGTGCCGGAGGATTTCTACAAGCAGTACGCCGCCGACGACTATGCCGGGGGCTTTATCCGCTTCGAGGGCGGGCTGGGCCTGCAGATCGAGAGCTTTTGGGCCAGCCACCAGGCCGACGAGTTCCAGATCGAGCTTTTCGGCACCGAGGCGGGAGCCAAGCTGCGCCCGCTGACGCTCTACCGCACCGTCAACGGCGCGCCGCAGGACACCGCGGTCAACCTGCCGGAGGGGCCGGAGCCGTGGGACTATATCGCCGGGCATTTCATCGCCTGCGCGCTGGACGGCGTCCCCTGCACCGCGCCGCTGCGCCACGGCCTGATCGTGCAAGAGATGATGGAGGCGCTGCTACAGAGCGCCGAGACGGGCAAACAGGTTTATCTCAACCAGAGCTAAGGAGGAGTATCAGATGGCCAAGCTAAAAGTAGGCGTTATCGGAGTGGGCGGGATCGCGCGGACGCACATGCCCGGCTGGGCCGCCTCGGAGCATGCCGAGGTGGTCGCCGGCTCGGACGTCAGCGAGGACGCCCTGACCAAATGGGGCGCGCAGTATGGCATCACCCACCTAGAGACGGATTCGGCGGCGCTGATCAACGACCCGGACATCGACATCATTGACGTCTGCACGCCGAACAACTATCACGCGCCGCTGAGCATCGCCGCCATGCGCGCGGGCAAGCACGTCTTGTGCGAAAAGCCGCTGGCCCCCACGCCCAAGGAGATCCACGACATGATCGCCGCGCGGGACGAATCGGGCAAGCTGCTGATGACGGCGCAGCACTTTCGCTTCCGTGGCAGCTCCAAGGCGATGAAGGCCGAGATCGACGGCGGCGCGCTGGGCGACGTCTATCACGCCCGAAGCTGGCTGCTGCGCCGCATCGCCGCGCCCGTCCGCCCCGGGTTCATCATGAAAAAGCACTCCAGCGGCGGCCCTTGCATTGACGTGGGCGTCCACGTGCTGGACCTGACGCTCTGGTTCATGGGCAACCCCAAGCCCGTGGCGGTCAGCGGCGTGGCTCGCGCCGAGATCGCCCACCAGCCGGGGGCGTTCAGCAAGTGGGGCGGCCGCATCCCGCCCGAGTTCGACGTGGAGGACTTCGCCGCGGCGTTCGTGCGCTTTGACAACGGCGCCACGCTGGTGCTGGAGGTGAGCTGGCTGCTGCACCACGACACCATGGGCGAGGACATGCAGATGTGGCTCTACGGCACCAAGGGCGGCTGCCATTGGCCCAAGTGCGAGATCTACCAGTCCAACTATGCCACGCAGCAGCTCTACAACCGCGCGCTCAAGCTCACCGACGATGCGCTGGAGGCCCACGCGCAGGAATGCGTCGAGTTCGCCCAGGCCATCGTCGATGGCGCGCCGTCGCCCGTCCCCGCCGAGCAGTCGCTGCAGGTGATGACCATCCTGGACGGCATCTATCGCAGCCAGGTGGCCGGCGGCGAGGTCAAGGTGGGCTAGGAGGCATGATGAACAAGATCGTTGCTTTGGTGGGCACGGCCCACATTCACACCCCGGGCTTTGTCAAGCGGCTGCAGGCCCGCAGCGATATCACGGTCAAAGGCGTCTGGGATCATGACGCGGCGCGCGCCCAGAAATGGGCCGAGGCGCTGAGCGCGCCGGTGGTCGCGGACGTCGGGGCCATCTGGGCTGACGCCGGGATCGACGGCGTGATTATCTGCTCCGAGACAGACCGGCACCAGGAGCTGGTGCTGGCCGCCGCCGCAGCGAAAAAGCACATGTTCGTGGAAAAGCCGCTGGGCCTGGGCGCCGCCGACGCCAAGGCCATGGCCAAAGCCATCGAAAAGGCGGGCGTGATCTTTCAGACCGGCTACTTTATGCGCGGGCAGGGGATTCACCGCTTCCTGCGCCAGCAGATCCAGGCGGGCGCCTTTGGCAAGATCACCCGCGTGCGCATGAGCAACTGCCACGCGGGGTCGCTGGGCGGCTGGTTCGACACCGACTATCGCTGGATGGCCGACCCCGCCATCTCGGGCTGCGGGGCCTTTGGCGACCTGGGCACCCACCGCCTGGACATCATGATGTGGCTGCTGGGCGACCCGGTGAGCGTCACCGCCGAGGTTGGCGTGGCCACCGGGCGCTATGGCGATTGCGACGAATACGGCGAGGGGCTGCTCAAGTTCCCGGATGGCGCCATCGGCGTGCTGGCGGGCGGCTGGGTGGACGTGGAGAACCCCGTGCCGCTGCTGATCAGCGGGACGGAGGGTCATGCCTACGTCTGCAATGGGCAGCTCACCTTCAAGAGCGGGCGCGTCCCCGGCGCGGACGGCAAAGCGCCCTGGACCGATCTGCCGCCAGACCTGCCGCACGCCTTTGAGCTGTACCTGGATGCGCTGCACGGCCAGGACGTGCCGTTGGTCAGCCCTCGCGAGGCCGCGGCGCGCAATGTAGTGATGGAGGCGATGTACCAGGCGGCCAAGGGCGAGAGGTGGGTAAAGGTCGGGTAGGACGGTGAATGGGAGCCGGTGAATAGAGTTCACCGGCTCAGTCCGAGTCCCCTGCGGCATGGAATGCCGTCGGGGCTTTTCAGGCTGAGCCAGGGACCAGTATCCCTGGCCGAGCAGGGAGGAGAAGACAGCTATGAGCACGAACGCTGGTGCCTTGCTGGAGCGTTTCAGGCAAGTCTATGGGCATACGAGCTTTGGGCAGGAGAAGTACATCCAAAACGAGTACGAGTACAAACGTGATCGAGGCCAGGAGATGCGAGAGTCTCTTGGCAAAGATGCGCTGCAGCGGCTCATAGACGACCGGAATTGGCCCGAGATATGCAAGCGCGCGAGCAAAGACGCCTTCACCTTCCAACAAGGCGCTTTGGCCAGATGGAATGAATATGGGTGGGTGACCAAACTGGAAGAGGAAGAGCAGGAGCAATTCTGCCTTGCTCTGATGGATTTCCTGCACGGAGGCAGCACCTTTCGCGATAGGTTCGAACGCTTCGTGGCCGAGACTGGCGACATATTTGCCCGGTTCCAGAAGCGCACAGGCTGGCTTACGCGCAAGCTTTCCTGGCCCTTCGTGTCGTATTTTCACTTCATGATGTGGCCTGAGCAAGAATACGTCTTGGTGAAGCCCCAGTATCTTCAGGCCGCCGCCAAACTTGCAGGCTTTGATCTTGGCTACCATAGCGCGATCGAGTTCGATACCTATGTCCGTGTACAGCAGTTCTATCGCGAGCTATGGCCGACAGTGCAACAACTGGGCGGACGGGACTGGATCGACGTGCAGTCGCTCATCTTTTTGGCCAGCACCCCATACTTGCCTAATGGTAAGAATGGCCGCGAAAGGTTTCTCGAGCGCACTCTATTGGAATCCAGGGACCTTGACGAGTTGGAAGCTCTTCTGAGTGATAAGAAGCAGATGGTCTTCTATGGACCTCCCGGCACAGGCAAGACGTGGGTCGGACAGGAACTCGCCCACTATTTCACCGGTAGCGAGACCGGGCGCGTGGAAATCGTGCAGTTCCATCCGTCATACAGCTATGAGGAGTTCATTGAGGGGATTCGACCTGAAGCTCAGAAACAAGGCCCCCCACTCTTTCCCGTCAAGCCAGGAGTCTTCCGCAGCTTCTGCGAGCAAGCGCGCGCTAACCCAGGAAGCCGTTACGTGATGATCATTGACGAGATCAACCGTGGGAACATCGCCAAGATATTCGGCGAGTTGATGTTCCTGCTCGAGTACCGAGGCAAGAGCGTCCGCCTAGCATATTCCGGTGAGCTGTTCAGCATCCCCGAGAACGTCTATATCATCGGCACCATGAATACCGCCGATCGGTCTATCGCCCTAGTGGATTTCGCGCTGCGTAGGAGATTTCACTTTTTCCGCTTTGACGCGGATAGCGAGATACTGAAGAGATGGATTGACAGAAACAGCGTTTCGGAGCCACTGGCTAGTTCCATTCTGAGCTTTTTCGACCAAGTCAACAACCAGATTGAGGATCGGGACTACAAGATTGGCTTCAGCTACTTTATGAGGCCGGGCCTCAAGGAGGAGGACCTGAAACGCATCTGGGTCTACAACATCGAGCCATACCTGGATGAGTACTTTTTCGACAGACGCGATGAGGTCACCAAACTACGAAACAAGTTGATGCCTGATCTGCAGGATAGCTAGCCGTGGAGACCTTGCAGATCGGCGAGTATCTGGCAGAACAACACCGGCAGATGCCAGCGGGTGTCGCACGTGCACTTCACGAGCGATATTCGCGTTACCTGGCCGTGTCACCAAGCTTTGGGCCGCCCGGATTCTATGACCTCCGGGCTAGTGACTGGGTGGGACAGATCGTCGTCGACGATTTCACCATCAAGATCGAGCCCAAGACGCCGGTGCCAAATCTGTTTCACATGCTAACCTACGCCTATAATCTGGACGTGTTCCGGAAAGAGGAGGCCGATCGGCTCGAATCGAGCGAGCTGTTCGAGTGTATCGTGTTGATGTTTCTCCGACGCGTGGAGGATTTGGTGCGCAAGGGTATCGGCCACGGCTATGTGGTGCTTGAAGAGAACGAACACTTTCTGCGCGGGCGCCTGCAAGTCAAGGAGCAGCTATGCCGAAACGCCGTGACACAGCATCGTTTCTGCACCCGGCACGACGAGTTCACAGCTGATATCAGCGACAACCGCCTACTGAAAGCGGTGTTGTTCATGCTTTCGCGGCTGCCGTTCGTACGGCCAGACCTGCGGCCCCGGTTGCGGCGGCTGCTTCACGCTTTTGACGAGGTAGCTCTCTGGCCCATCCGCGACGCCGATTTCGAGCGCGTCCCATACAGCCGCCTGAACGAGCACTATCGGCCCATGCACAAGCTGGCCCGCCTGCTCTGGCGACATTGCTCGCTGGATGACCGCGTCGGAAATCACCCAAGCGCCTCCTATCTACTGCACATGTATGACGTGTTCGAGAGATTCGTTGCGACGTATCTAGAGGAGCGCTTTTCGGGAACCAGAATCGGAGTTCTCTCACAGTGCGAGATCCCCCTGGACAGCGGGGGACACGTGAAGGGTGTCCCCGACCTGGTGCTCCAAGTGGACGGACAACACGCGATGGTCCTCGATACCAAATACAAGTTGCCAGGCACGCGCCCATCGAATGATGACTTTTATCAGGTGATCACGTACTGCCACACGCTCGGACTGGACAATGGTATGCTCGTGTATCCAGGCAGGCAAGAGCCGCAAGAGTTTGGGTTCAAGGATATTCGCGTTCGGACACTGCCGTTGGATTTGGAGGGTGCGGTGGACCAGTTCAAGCAAAGATGCGCCGAGTTCGCCGAGCAGCTAGAGGAAATGGTGATCCCCATGCTTGCCCCTATGCGACAGCCTACACAGCAATTTGGCACATAACGGCTGACCAAGTCGGCCCTACCACGATAGGAGGCTCACATGCCCCGCGTACTAGACGGTCCTGCGTCCCCCCATTTTCACCCGATTCCCCTGCCCGGCAACGTGGCCCGCGCCGCCCTGCCGCAATCCGGCGTCTCCTCCGAGATGGCCGCGGCGGCGGAGCATGCCCCCAGCGGCGCCTGCGTCGCCTGGGGCATCCCCTTCACCGTAGGCGACCCGATCGTCGTCGGCGCTTCGCCGGTGACCGTGGCCCTCGCGCCGACCCGCGCGCCCTGGCTCATCTGGCTGCACACCTCGGACCTGCGCCCGCTGGCCCCCAACGCCGACGGCCTGATCCCTGCCTCCACCGGGCAAGGCCACCTGGGCGAGCGCGCCGCCGATTATGTCATGTTGTACGAGGACGGCAGCGAGGAGCGCGCCAGCATCCGCCGCCGCCACCAGATCGGCGCCTTCACCCGGCGCTGGGGCGAGAACTGCTTCCAGGCCGTGGCCGACCACAAGCCCCACCCCCTCCCCGCGCAGCAGGAACAGGTCTCGCCGCTCTCGCGTTCCTGGGGGCGCAGCCAGACCCGCGCCTCGGCGGCGGATGGTGCGCCGTGGGTCAATTGGCTCTGGGCCTGGGAGAACCCCCACCCCGAAAGGGCCATCGTCGGGCTGCGCTTCGAGCCAGCGGCGGGGACCGTCGTCATCTTTGGGCTCGCGGCGGGGACGGCCAGCGAGCAGCCGCTGCGCTGGGGCGTCCGGCGGAAGGCCTGCCTGACGCTCTCCGAGGGCGAGGCTTTCCTGCGCGACCTGGACGAGCATGGCCTGCTCCAGCAAGTGCAACTGGATATGGGCCAGGTGATCCAGGCCACCCCGCGCCTCCTTTACCCCAACGAGTCGTGGAGCGCCAGCTATAATAACCAGCTTCCCGCCGTCTCGACGCAGCAGGTCCTCATCGAGTACACCGCCCACCCTGACGCCTGTTTTCACCTCGCCGACGGACGGGTGATCTCGGCGCGCGAGGTGGAGGATGCCACCCCAGACCCTAAGGGTTTGGGAAAACCCTTAGGGTCTATACCCCCCGCTCAGCAGCGAGTGACCATCCGCGCCGTGGACAAGGCCAGCGGCCAGCCGGTGCCGGTCAAGCTGCACGCCCACGGCGCCTGGGGCGAGTACCTGGCCGCCACCGATCGCCACCGCCTCATCAATCCGGCCTGGTACGAGGATTATTCGCCCGAGTTCTCCCATCAGGGCCTGCACCAGACCGCCTACATCCCCGGCGAGACGGACCTGGACCTGCCGCTGGGCAGCGTCTATCTGGAGGTCTCCAAAGGGTTCGAGATCAAGCCGGTGCGCCTGGTGGCCGACGTAACCCCCGCCACTCGCGAGATCGTGGTCGAGATCGAGAAGGTGCTCCCCTGGCGCGAGCGCGGCTGGGTCACCGCCGATACCCACGTGCACTTTCTCGCGCCCACCACCGCCCTGCTGGAGGGCTCCGGCGAGGGGGTGAACATCATCAACCTGCTGGCCAGCCAATGGGGCGAGCTGATGACCAACGTGGGCGATTTCGACGGGCAGAACGCCCTGGGCGCCGCCGCCGCCGACCGCTCGGGCGAGTACCTGGTGCGGGTTGGCACGGAGAACCGCCAGCACGTGATGGGCCACATCTCGCTGCTGGGCTACCGCGGGCGGGCGATCTCGCCGATGACCACCGGCGGCCCTGACGAGTCGGCCCTGGGCGACCCCATCGAGATCCTGCTCACCGAGTGGGCGCGGCAATGCAAGCGCCAGGGCGGGCTGGTGGTGTTGCCGCATTTCCCCAATCCCCGCGCCGAGCACGCCGCCAGCATCATCCACGGCGACATCGACGCGCTGGAGATGACCGCCTGGGGGCGGCTCTACGACGGCATCGACCCCTACTCGGTCTCGGACTGGTACCGCTACCTCAACTGCGGCTACCTGGTGGCGGCGGTGGGCGGCACCGACAAGATGTCCTCCGCCACCGCGGTGGGGACGGTGCGCACCTACGCCCGGCTGCGCCCCGACGAGCCGTTCACCTATGAGAACTGGAAAGCCGCGGTGCGCCGGGCGGAGACCTTTGTTACCTACGGCCCGCTGGTCGAGTTCGCCGTGGAGGGCCGGCCCGCCGGCAGCCGCATCGCCATGTCCGCCAGCGGCGGCACGGTGAACGTGACCTGGCAAGCCGCCAGCGTCACCGTGCCCCTGTCCCGCGTCGAGCTGGTGGTGAACGGCGAGGTGCGCGAGAGCGTCGCCGTCGGCCCCTGGCAGGCGGCGGGGCATTGGTCGGTCAAGGCCGACAAGAGCTGCTGGCTGGCGCTCCTGGTGCGCGGGCATTACGAGGACAAGCCCGAGATCATCGCCGCCCACACCTCGCCGGTGATGGTCAGCGTCGAGGGGTCGGAGCTGCTGGCCGCCGCCGACGCGGTGACCATCCTGGAGCAAGTGGAGGGGGCCCTGGCCTACCTGGACACCATCGGCACCCGCGCCGACGAGGCCGCCTACAAGCGCATGCGCCTGGTGCTGGTCTCGGCGCACCGCGCGCTGCACAACCGCATGCACCAGCTCGGCCACTATCACGATCACACGCCGGTGACGGACCACCCGGAGCATCACTAGAGAGTGACAGGTTACAAGTTGCAGGTTGCAGGTTAGGAGTCGAAAGTCGAAGGTCAAGAGCCGAGCCGCGCAGGGCGTCAGTTGGGGCGGGGCGCCCCCGCCATCGACGCAGAGGCAGGTCCGGGACGCGGAGCGCGCTGGCCTGATGCGCCGGATCCGCGCGGTCCGTGGAAATCCGCGTATAGACCCAAGGAGAGAGATGAACGAGCGAGAGAACCAAGAGATGTTGGCCCTTTATGCGGGGCTCCGGGTGGCCGACGTGCGCGACGGCATGGACTGGAACATGATGCACCACTATGGCTCCATGTCGCCCGCCATCCGCCCGCTCTACCGGGCCCGCGCCATCGGCATCGCCCGCACGGCGCGCTACCTGCCCTATCAGGGCACGGTGCCCAGCATGACCCCCGACGAGTACACCGAGTGGGTGCGCTGGTACTATAAGGAGGTCTGCAACTACCCCTGGATGGAGGACGTGCAGCCCGGCGATTTCGTGGTGATCGACCAGTCGGGCGTGGACGTGGGGTTGATGGGCTCCAACAACTCGCTGGGCGGCGTGCGCCGCGGCGCGGTCGGCTATGTCACCAACGGCGGCGTGCGCGACACCGACGAGCTGATCTTGCAGCGGATCCCCTTCTGGAGCGCCATGTGCTCCCAGGGGATGGTGCAGGGGCGCGTCCAGTTCGACGCCAAGGATGTGCCGGTGAGCGTCGGCGGCGTACTGGTGCACCCCGGCGACGTGGTGGTGGCCGATGGCGACGGCGTCATCGTCGTGCCGCGGGGGATCGCCGCCGAGGTGGCCCGCTACGCCCGCCGCGAGCTGGAAGGGGACAAGGCCGGCCGCCGCAAGCTCTACGAGGCGCTGGGCCGCGAACTGGACGATACAGTAAGGTAAGGCCACCGCAGAGGCGCGGAGGGCGCAGAGATAGAAGAGGAAAAGGACCTCTGCGTCCTCTGCGTCTCAGCGGTGGGTTTCCCGGCCAGTGGAGGAGCGCCATGACACCCAAAATGCGTCCCTATGGCGGCGAAGAGGATTACTGGCGGCTGCGCGCTTTGCTGCGCGAGGCTTTTTGGCGCAACGGCCGTCGCGAGCGGTGCTGGCAGGTGGCGCGCCTGGACTATTGGCGCTGGCATGGCCTGCGCAACGTGGACCCGCAGCCCATCGAGGGCCTGATCTACCTCTGGGAGGCGGCCGGCCAGCTCGTCGCGGCGCTGAACCCCGAGGGACGGGGCGAGGCCTTTTTCCAGGTGCACCCCGATCACCGCACGCCGGCGCTGGAGGAGGAGATGCTCGCCCTGGCCGAGGAGCGGCTCGCCGCCCCCACGCCCGAGGGCAAGCGCCGGCTCGAGGTCTGGGCCCGGCGCGACGACGAGCTCCGCCGCGAGCTGTTGGCGCGCCATGGCTACGCCCCCGGCGCCTGGCCGGAATACGGGCGCCAGCGCTCCCTGGATCTCCCCATCCCCGCCGCCCCGCCGCCGGAGGGGTATACGGTGCGCTCGCTGGGCGGACCGGAGGAGCTCCCCGCCCGGAGTTGGGCCTCCTGGCGCGGCTTTCACCCCAACGAGCCAGACGACAAGTACGACGGCTGGACCTGGTACCGCCACATCCAGAGCGCGCCGATCTACCGCCGCGACCTGGACATGGTCGCCGTGACCGCCACGGGCGAGATCGCCGCGTTTTGCACCCTGTGGTACGATGACGTCACCCGCACCGGCTATTTCGAGCCGGTGGCCACCGTCCCGGAGCACCAGCGGCGCGGGCTGGGCAAGGCCGTGATGGGCGAGGCCATGCGCCGGGTCAAGGAGATGGGCGCCACATTGGTGACCGTCGCGGGGTTTTCCACCGCCGCCAACGCGCTGTATGGCTCGGTGATGGGCTGCGAGCCCGAGATCACGGAGGCATGGGGAAAAGCGTGGTAAGAGGGGATCCTCGCACAGGGTGAGCCCAGGAGTGACAAGATGGCCGACATTCAGATCAAGCGGGTCTATGAGCCAGCCAGCCCCGAGGATGGTTGGCGCGTCCTGGTGGATCGGCTGTGGCCGCGCGGGATGACCAAGCAGCGAGCGCAGGCGGACCTGTGGCTCAAGGAGGCGGCGCCGAGCACGGAGCTGCGCCTGTGGTTCGGGCACGACCCCGCCAAGTGGGACGAGTTCATGCGGCGCTACCGGGCCGAGCTGGACGCCCAGCCCGAGGCGGTGGCGGCGCTCCTCGCGGCCGCGGCGCGGGGCCGGCTCACGCTCCTCTACTCGGCGCGGGACGAAACGCGCAACCAGGCCGTGGCGCTGCGGGAGTACCTCCTGGCGCGCCTGGCCTCAGCGCCCAGCTAGGCCATGCCGAGATGGTGGCGGCTTTAGCTGCTCCTGGCCGCGGCGCTCCGCTGGGGCGACGGGACCTGGACCAACTGCCCCGTGTCTGCCGCGTCGCGGGCGGCGAGGAGAAAACGCGCCATCCGCAGCGTCTCGGCGGTGGAGTAAAATCCGGACCCCTCGCCCATGAGCGTGGCGACGTACTCGTTGGCCACGGCCAGCGGCGGCGTGGGCCCGCGCCCGATCACCTGCGGCTCGGCGTCGTTGCTCAGCAACGTGCCAACCTCATCCACCACCTCGACGATGCCGCGCGTCCCGGCGATGCGCAGCCGGTCGTCGCCGTGGCTGGGGGCCATGGCCGGCCGGAGATAGTCGGCGGTGAGGGTGGCTGCCACGCCGCCCTCCATCCGCGCCAGCAGCGCCACGTGGTCCTCCATCTCGCCATACTCGGGGCGCGAGAGGTTCCCCTGCCACCCCTGAAACGAGAGATAGCCCAGGCCGCTGGCCCAGCTCGCGTAATCGATGGCGTGGCTGGCGACCCACATCACCAGCCCGGCGAAATGCGCGCGCTTTTTGAAGAAATCGGGGCGCGTGCCAAAGCGGTAGGATTTCTGCGCGGTGACCAGCACCGGTTGGCCGATGCGCCCGGACCGGACCGCCTCGCGCGCGGCGCGGAAAGCGGGGTTCATCCGCGAGGCGAACTCGGTGATGAAGCAGAGGGAGGGGTTGGCGGCGCAGAGCGCCTCCGCCTCGGCCAGTTGCGCCCAAGAGTTGAGCGCGGGCTTGTCCGTGATGACGTGGATGCCGCGGCGCAGGCATTCCAGCGCCACCTCGCCGTTGTGGGCGTACCAGCAGCCCAGCGTGGCCACGTCCGGCCTCACCTGGTCCAGCATCTCCAGGTAGCCCCGCTCGAACACCGGGATGGCGGCCCCCGCGAGCAGCACCCGCGCCTCACCATAGCCATCGCTGGCGGCGGCGGCGTACTTGACGCCGCGGATGGTGCCAAAGGCGGCGGCGAGGTTGAAATGCCCCGCATCCCCGATGCTGGCCACCCTCAGTTGCTCCGGCATGCGCGCATCCTTTCCCGCCCCGCTCACGAACGGCGCGGGCGTCTCTCGCTTCGATAGTTGCCGACAAAGAGGATGCCGACGAGGTAGCCGATCAGCGCCCCCTCGCCCAGCATGAACATCCCCACCAGCGAGAGGGCGATGAACCCATAATAGAACAGGGTCGCATAGCCCACCTGCCGGTCGGTGGTCTCGGGGTTGGCGATGAGCTTGTCATAGCCCATCTTCATGGCGACGCCCCAAAAGAGGGCGCCGACAAAGAGGATCGCTTGCAGCGGTTTCATGGGGATGCGCCTATCGTATATCGCAGATCGCTTATCGCAAGGCCGGTGAATGGAATTCACCGGCTTTGGCCGGCAGGTCCCCTGCGGCATGGAATGCCGTAGGGACCTGCCAATCTCAGCCAGGGACCTCCGGTCCCTGGCGTCCCTATCCCTAAAACTCGGTCACGCCGGTAAAGTTGAAATCGCGCACCACCAGCGCGGGCACCCGCGCGCCGTCCACCAGCTTGGCCGTGCGGCCCACCTTTTCCACCTGGTTCAGCGCCTCCAGCATGCTCTGGGTGAAGCGCAGGTTCTTGACCGGATCGGTGATCTCGCCGTTTTCGATCTTGAAAGTCCCGTCGCGGGTCATGCCCGTGAGGATGGCCTTGCGGCGGTCCAGCGGGTTCACATAGTGGAAACGCGTCACCCACAGCCCCCGATCGATGGAGCGGATCATGGCGCGCTTGTCGTCCGAGCCAGGCGTCATAAACAGGTTCATGGCATAAGGGCCCATGGCGTTGGGCGAAGGGAGCGCGTGGCCGGTGGAGGTCTTGCCCTCCTTCCGCGCCGTATACGAGTCATAGACCACCGCCCGGGCGATGCCCGCGAGGATGATCTCCACCCGCTGCTTGGGCATCCCCTCATAGTCGAAGGGGCGGGGCAGCCCCAAGGGGTTGCTGCCGTCATCCACGATGGTGATGCGCGGGTCGCCGATCACCTGGCCCAGCTTGCCGGTCAGGAAGCTCTGCCCCTCCTGCACCGCCAGCGCGCCAAAGCCCATGTAGCTCAAATAGTGGACGATCTCGGCGACGGCGTACTCTTCCAGGATCACCGTGTAGCGCCCCGGCTCGATGGTGGTCGGGTTCTTGCTGATGATGGCGCGCTTGACGGCGTTATCGCCCAGCTCCTCGATGTTAAAGCTGCTCACGTCCCAGGCCTGGGATTCGCCGTAGCCCGAGCTGTTCTCCGACATGACCACCGTCACCAGGTGCGCCTCGGTGGCGGGGTGATAGGCCCGCACGCCCAGCGAGTTGGCCACGGCCAGCTCGGTCACCTCGGTGGTAAAGGCGCCGGAGGCCGACAGCTTGGCCTCCTGCGCGCGCCGGCAGATGATCCCCACCCCCTTGGCGCGATCCTCCGGCGTATAGGCCGCGGTCGCCTCGGAGTAGCCCTGGACCGTCTGGATCGGCAGCGGCGCGGGCAGCGACTCGAAATCGGGCTGCTCCGGCTGAAAGCGCGCCACCGTCACGGCCGCCTCGGCCACTTTGTCTAGCCCCGCCGGGCTCAGGTCGTTGGTGGAGGCGACGCCGACCCGTTTGCCCAGCACGGCGCGCACGCGGACCTCGGCGTTGCTCTCCGAGACGTTCTGGTGGATCGTGGAATTCGCAAAGCGCGTCAGGTGGCTGTCCTTGCCCAGGTAGAGCACCTCGGCCTGGTCCGCCTTGGAGCGAGCCAGCACGCCTTCCAGGATCGCGCGGATCTCGTTTTCCCCTCGCATGATGCTCCTTTCTGGATCTTACGCCATCTCCCAATCGTCCACGATGTGGCGCTGCACCATGATGTCGCGCTTTTCATCGTCCAGCGGCTTGAGCAGGATAGCGCCCATATCGAACCACTCCACCGTGCCGATCAGGCGCTCCTCGTTGCGCAGCACCAGCACGATGGTATGGGCGTTATCTTGCGCCTCGGAGAGAAAGGCTGTCAGCGCCTTGCGGGAGCGGCGACGCCGCCACTGCATCTCTTCCACCGGCACGCCGTAATACTCGGCCAGCCGGGCCACCAGCTCGTTATCGCCGCAGTCGCGGTAGCGCTGCTCGATCTCGTTGATCGGCCAGGGGCTGGGCAGCCCCAGCTTGGTGGCGATGTCCTGGGTGGACTCGCCGCCATGGACAGCGCGCAGGTAGCGCAGATAATCTCCCAGGCTCATGGCCCTACTCCTCTCCGGTATAGTAGGCGATGGCCAGCTTGTTCAGCGTCACCTCGGCGCCATCAGGAGTCACGACGGTGATGTTATACGGGCCAAAGCCGATCACTCGACCGGTGAGCTTGTCCCCGTTGAACAGCACAAAGTCCAGCTGCTTTTCCGTTTCCTGCCTGTCCTGGAGGTAGTGGAGCTCGAAGGCGTCCACCGACTCGGGGAGATAGGGGCGGCGCTTTTTGGCTCCCTTGGGCCGCTCGGTAACGATCCGCTCCTGCAACACCTTGAGCCAGCGGCTGGCCTCCATGCGATCCAACTGCGCCAGGGGCGTCCCCATCTCGCGCTCCAGCGCGGCCTGGTCCCACTCGAAGAGTTGCGCCAGGCTCAACAGGTGCTGGACCTGCGATTCGCGCGCCTTGGAGGGGCCGCGGGGCTCGCGGCGGGGCGGGCGTTCCCGGCCCCCATAGGGCGGGGCGGAGCGCGGCTCGCTGGGACGTGCCGCCGGCGGGGCAGCGGGGCGCTGGGGCTCGTCCTCGGCGGCGCGCCGCGGCGGCCGGACCTCGTCCGTCAGGTTGGCGGGGATGGGATCGGACAGGGCCTTGATGTCCATCACGTCCACATAGAGCGCCTTCGCGATAGCCTCCAGGTTCCTCATGGGGACCGAGCGCGCGCCCTCCTCGTACTCGTGGAGCAGGCGCGCGGGGATGCCGGCGCGCGCGCTAAGCTGCGCGACGGTCATCTGCTTTTTCAGCCGAATCTTCCACAGATCATCCATGGTGCTCTATTCCCCTTCTCATCGATCAGCGCGCGCAGAGCCGCGCGGCGATCAACTGGTCTTTCAGCCGGATATTGCTTTGGCGGTCAGCGCACGATGCCCGTGCGCACATGGCGAAAGCGGGCGGGAGCGGTGCCATGCCCAACGTGCGCGGTCTGGCCAGGCTGGCCCTTGCCGCAGTTGGCCGTGCCCCACAGCTTCCAGTGTTTGCTGCCGCAGACGGCATCGCACGCCCCCCAGAACTCGGGCGTGATGCCGGTATAGGTCGCGTTCTTGTACATCTGGCCCAGCTTGCCGTCCTTGATCCCCCAGGCGATCTCGGTGCCGAACTGGAAATTGAGCCGCTTGTCGTCGATGCTCCAGCTCTTGTTCGTCTCCATATAGATGCCCTCGTCGGTATCGGCGATGAGGTCATCGAACTCCCAATTCCCCGGCTCCAAGTTGATGTTGGTCATGCGGATGATGGGGATGCGGTTCCAGCCATCGGCGCGCATGGTCCCGTTGCTCACCTGGCCCAACTCGGCGGCGGTTTCGCGGGAGGTGAGGTAGCCGACGAACAGCCCATGATCGATGATGGGCGTGCGCTGGGCGGGCACGCCCTCGTCGTCGTAGCCAAAGCTGCCCAGCCCGCCGGGGATGGTGGCGTCGGCGGTGATATTGACCACCTCGGAGCCGTAGCGGAAATTCCCCAGCTTGTCCGGCGTGAGAAAGCTGGTGCCGGCATAGCTGGCCTCGCTGCCAAAGACGCGGTCCAGCTCGATGGGGTGGCCGCAGGACTCGTGCACCTGCAAGCCGAGCTGCGTCCCATCCAGGATCAGCGTGGTGACGGCGCTGGGGCACTGCGGCGCGGTCAGGAGCGCCACGGCCTGCTCGGCGATGCGCCCCGCGTGGCCGGGGAGGTCCAGCTCGCGCACCAACTCGTAGCCGCGGGTGGCCTGGTGTCGGCCGAAGGAATTGGGGTAGGAGCGCTTTTGCACCTCGCCCTCGCCCACCGCCAGCGCCTCGATCCCCGCGCCGGTCTCGATGATCTCTTGCTCGATATAGCTGCCCTCGGTGCTGGCAAAAGTCTGCGCCTCGCGGATGCACTCCATGCTGCCCCGCGCCACGCGGACGCCAGGCACGCGGCGCATCTCGGCGTCGGCGGCCATCAGGAGCGCCAGCTTGTCTTCCAGGGAGACGCTAAAGGGGTCGGTCTCCACCGCGGTGCGATAGGTGGCCCGGTGGCTCATCGCCGGGCCGAGCTGGACGTCCTTGGTCTTGACCAGGGCGCTGGCCCGGGCGATCTGCACCGCCAGCGCGGTCACGCGGTCGATCTCTGCGGGCGTCACCAGCGAGCTGCTGGCAAAGCCCCAGGCGCCGTTCACGATCACCCGCACGCCGAAACCCAGCTCCTCATCCTGCACCAGGCCAGCCACCTCGCCATTCTTGACGGCCACCATCTGGTCTTGCTTGCGGATGATGCGGATATCGCCGTAAGAGGCCCCCTTGACTTGGGCCAGGTTCAAAGCGCGATTCGCTAGGTCCTTCAATGTGAACCTCCTCTCGAACTCTGACGGGGGCGGGCGCGCAAGGACTTGACGGCGCGCCCCAACGGGATAGAATATAAGAGAAATCTGATTCCTGGCAAATCTCTGCGCCGGGGCGGAAAGCAAGAGGTGGGAAGATGCCCATTTACGAGTATATCTGCGACCACTGCCACGAAAAGTTCGAGTTGCTGCGCTCCTTTAGCAAGGCCGACGCGCCCGCGCCCTGCCCCGTGTGCGAGCACGAGGGGCGCCGCTGCGCCGTGACGACTTTTGCCTGCGTCAGCAAAGGCGCCGGAGGCGAGACCCATTCGGTGGGCGGAGGCGGCTGCGCTTCCTGCGCTTCCGGCTCATGCGCGGGGTGCAAACACTAGCGGACCACGGCCGCGTGCACAAACTGATAAGGCCTTCTGAACACCGGCAGGACCAACGACTGCCGGTGTTCCGTTTGCACGTGCAAGCCCGAGTAGGTCCCTTTCATCAGGTCCAGGATGCCGCCGCGGCGGGTGATCGCCTCCTCGATGGTCTCCGGGTCGCCGACGGCCTGCAAAAGATAGGGCCCGGTGACGGTGACCCCGTCCACCACGGTGCGCTGTCCCTGGGCCGCCACGATGGAGGCGGCGACGATGCGCTGCCCATTCAGCGAGATCGCCTCCGCGCCCGCGTTGCGCAGCTCGTTCACCATGTCTTGCAGGTCATAGACGCTGATCTCCCCATCCAGCGTGATCTGCACGCCGGGGCCGTTCACTTCCACCAGCCCGTTGGCCACCTTGAGCCGGGTCAGCTCCTCCACCAGCGCCTGCAACGAGGCTTGCCGGTTGTCCTCCTGAAAGGCGATCACCTGGGTCTCGAGCTGTTCCACCTCGCTGCGGAGCCGCGCGTTTCCCTCCACCAGGTTGCGCACCATGTAGGCCTGCTCCACCGGGCTGGCCAGGATCGGCGTCTGCCGGATGGTGGCCTGGGTGCGCCACTGCGCCGCCATCACCACCCCGGTAAGAAAGCAGACGATGGTGACGATGGCCTGGAGGGCGGGCTGGTTCCTGTGCTTCACGGCGACTCCTACTTGGCCGGTCCGGCATAGCGAATCGCAAAGCTGCCCTGGAAAGCGGGCACGGTCAACTCGGCTTGCTGCGCGGCGCGGTACTGCAGGCCATAGACCTTGGCCCGCGCCTTGAGCTCGGCGAGGCTGGCTGCGTCGGCCAGGGTCGCGTCCAGCTTGTTGGCATCCCCGATGGCCTTGATCTCGTAGGGCGGCGAGAGGCGCGTGTCGTTCACCATGATGGTGTTGCCCACGCAATAGATGGCTGTGGTGCCGACGACGCGTTCCTCGTTGACCGCCACGGCCTCGGCATTGCTGGCCCACAACAGGTTCACCACGTCGCGGATGTCATAGTCATGCAGGATATAGTTGTTGAGGTCCGCGTTGGGGGGGAGGTTCTCCACGGCGCTATCCCCCAAGGTCAGACGGATGCCAGGGCCGCGCACGGAGCGCAACCCCGCCACGATCCGTTGGGCTTCCAGATCCGCGGCCAGCTCGTCCAGCAGCTCGGAGCTCTCGGTGGATTCGTCCTGCAGCCGGGTGAGCTCGGAGCGCAGCAGGGCGATGCGCCCCTTGAGGGCGGTCTGCTCGTCTTCCAGCCGGCGGATGGTGTCGGCCAGGTCTTCGCGAGAGCTCAACGAGGCGGGCTGGGTGGTTTCCGGCGTGATATTCCACTGGGCAGCAAAAATAAAGCCGAGCAGCAGCCCAGCAGCGACGAGGGCGATATTCCAGCCCAATCTGGATAGCATCGGCTTGGCATTCATTGGCTTGCAGGGACCATCACCCTAACGCTAGTAAGCGGGATAAGCATCGAGGGCCCTGGAAAAGGCCCTCGATGAGACCGGTTCGACGGGTTTTCGAAGTCACACAGCCCCAAAAGTGGGTCAGCGGTTCTCCGTGATGCGGATGTCATAGCTCTTGTTGTTGTTCGTCAGCTGCTTTTCCCCGGCCACCGCGGCCAGACCTATCTCTAGGCGATAGTGTGACCCTTGCGGCGAGGGGATGAGGCTGCTGAACTGCACGATCTCGATGGCGCCGGGCGCCAAGCTCTCGACCTTTTGCTCCTGCTGGACCGAGTCTTTTGCCTCGTCGCCCGATAGCTTGGCCGTGACCTTGATATCGGCCTCTTTGCGATAGCCGCGGTTCTCCACGGCCACGCGCAGCGTGACTTGGCCATCCTTTGGAAGGGACTTGAGCGAGTTGAGCGGGGGGTCGAACTCGACAGCGAGGATGGAAAGGTCGTGCTCCTCGCCCATCACCAGGCCCGCCAGCGCCGCCGCCCGCTTGTCCGTCGCCGGCTCGCCGACGATCTCGCTCACTTGCACGCACCCGACGGAGGCCAACAGCAGCAAGGCCAGGGTGCAAGCAAGGAGGTATTTCCGATTGGTCATATATCCTCCTGGAGCGCGCCTTGAGCGCAGAGCCACCTGCCCCCCGGCCGGTTCCTTCCGAGGTCAGCGGCCAGTCAAGGGAAACAAGCAGGCCCGCACTAGCCGCTCCTCCTCGCTAATCATATCGCGAATCGGCCCGGTTGTCAAGTTGGGTGGGTCAGCCCGGGTTGGGGCACGCATTACCTCCGTTGCCCCCCGCGCAGAGGACGCCATCCGGAGGATTGCGCTACACCGTGGCGCAACCCCCATTCCATGGGGCGCACTCTGGGTTGCGCGCCTGCCCGCCGTCCGCTTGCCCTCCCGGGCAAAAGCCGCTATAATCTCGCCGTTTCCTATTTCCCAGCGAGGCCAAGCCATGTCCTTTCGGTTCGATCTGCTTCACCGCGATGAGCGCACGGCGGGCCGTGTCGGGGTGGCCCATACCCCCCACGGCGACCTCCCCACCCCCGTGTTTGCCCCCGTGGGCACCCAGGCCACGGTCAAAACGCTCTCGCCGGACGAGCTCCGCGAGCTGGGCGCCACGCTCATCCTCGCCAACACCTATCACCTCTACCTGCGCCCCGGCTCCGACCTGGTGGCCGAGATGGGCGGGCTGCACCGCTTCATGGGCTGGGACCGCCCCATCCTCACCGATAGCGGCGGCTTTCAGGTCTTTAGCCTGGAGACGCTGCGCAAGGTCAGCGACGAGGGCGTTACCTTTCGCTCGCATATCGACGGGTCGGAGCACGTCTTTTCGCCCGAGCGCGCCGTCGCCATCCAGGAAGAGCTGGGCGCGGATATCATCATGTGCTTTGACGAGTGCGCCGAGCCTTTCGACCGCGCCTATAGCCAGGCGGCCATGGAGCGCACCCACCGCTGGGCCGCGCGCTGCCAGCAGGCGCAAAAGCGCCCGGACCAGGCGCTCTTTGGCATCGTACAAGGCGGCATCTTTGCCGACCTGCGGCAGGAGAGCGCCCGTTACCTGTCGTCGCTGGAGCTGCCGGGGTATGCCATCGGCGGGCTGAGCGTGGGCGAGTCCAAGGAGGACATGCACGCCATGCTGGACGTCACGCTGCCCCTCTTGCCGGAGGACAAGCCGCGCTACCTGATGGGCGTCGGCTCGCCGGAGGACCTGGTGGAAGGGGTGGCGCGGGGCGTGGACATCTTTGACTGCACGCTGCCCACGCGGCTGGCCCGCAACGGCGCGTTGCTCACCCGCCAGGGACGGCTCAACATCCGCAACGCGCAATACACCCGGGACCCGGCGCCGGTGGAGGAGGGCTGCACCTGCTACACCTGCCGCCACTTTTCCCGCGCCTACCTGCGCCACCTGGCCCGCACCGAGGAGGTGCTGGGGCTGCGGCTGAACACCATTCACAACGTGCATTTCATGATCCACCTGATGGGCGAGATTCGGGCGGCGCTCTTGGCGGGGACTTTTGCCGAGTTCCGCGAGGCCTTCTGGGCCGAGTACACGATCATCCCTTACGAGATTCGGCGCGCCAATCGCGAGGCGCGCAAGGCGCGGATAGCGAAGGGCTAATGGCAGATCGCCTATCGCGTATCGCAGGAGAGGAGCGCATCCCGCGATAGGCGATTTGCGATAAGCGATGGGCGCTAGACGCACGGAGGTACGCACATGAGAGAACTGGAGGCCGCCGCCATCACTGAGGCAGTGGCGCGGCTGTGCATCGAGGCGAACTATAACCTGGGCGAGGACGTGCTGGCCGGGTTGCGCCAGGCCCGCGAGACGGAGGAGTCGCCGGTGGGCCAGGGCGTGCTGGATATGCTGCTGCGCAACGCCGAGATCGCCGCGCAGGGCGAGTATCCCCTCTGCCAGGACACCGGCCTGGCCGTGGTGTTCGTCGAGCTGGGCCAGGAGGTCCACGTGGTCGGCGGCGACCTGAACGCCGCCATTGAAGCAGGCGTGCGCCAGGGCTACGCCGAGGGCTATTTGCGCAAGTCGGCGGTGGCGCGCCCCTTTTCCGCGCGGATCAACACCGGCGACAACACCCCGGCCATCATCCACGTGACCATCGTCCCCGGCGACCGGGTCCGGCTGCTGGTGGCGCCCAAGGGCGGCGGCAGCGAGAACATGAGCTACCTGCGAGTGCTCCCCCCGGCCAAGGGCCGCCAGGGAGTGATCGATTTCGTGGTGGAGAGCGTCGACCAGTCGGGCGGCAACCCTTGCCCGCCGGTGGTGGTCGGCGTGGGCGTCGGCGGGACGGTGGAGCAGACGATGCTGCTGGCCAAGCGCGCGCTGATGCGCCCCCTCGGCCAGCCCCACCCCGACCCTGAGGTGGCCGAGTTGGAGCGCGATATCTTGGAGCGGGTGAACCGGCTGGGGATCGGGCCGCTGGGCCTGGGCGGGACCAGCACGGCGCTGGCGGTGCACGCCGAGACCTTCCCCTGCCACATCGCCAGCCTGCCGGTGGCGGTGAACCTGCAATGCCACAGCGCCCGCCACAAAGAAACCGTCTTGTGAGGTGAGAGCATGGGCCAGGAACCGATTACCATCACCACGCCCCTGACCGAGGAGCTGGTCGCCAGCCTCCGCGCCGGGGACCGGGTCCGCATCACGGGGACCATCTATGTGGCGCGAGACGCGGCGCACAAGCGGTTCATCGCCGCGCTGGACCGCGGGGAAGCGCTTCCTTTCGACATCCGCGGGCAGATCATCTATTACATGGGCCCGTCGCCGGCTCGCCCGGGGCGCCCCATCGGCTCGGCCGGGCCCACCACCAGCTACCGCATGGACGCCTATGCCCCGCGGCTGCTGGCGCTGGGGCTGAAGGGGATGCTGGGCAAGGGCGAGCGCTCGGCGGAGGTGCGCGAGGCCATCCAGCGCCACGGCGCGGTCTATTTCGCCGCGGTGGGCGGGGCCGCCGCCCTCATCGCCCAGTCCATCCGCGAGGCCGAGGTCATCGCCTATGACGACCTGGGCGCCGAGGCGGTGCGCCGCCTGCGGGTGGAGGGGCTCCCTGCCATCGTCGCCAACGACAGCCATGGCGGGGATGCCTACCAATCGGAGCGCGCGAGGTACAGGAAAGGGTAAACCACGAAATACACGAAAAACACGAAATAGGAAAGAGGCAGGTCCTCTTTTCGTGTATTTCGTGTGTTTCGTGGTCAAATCCGCTTTCTCGTGTGGTTCCAGTTCCTGGCCTAGCGGACGATGCGCTCGACGGTGGCCCCGGGGTAGTGGCCGAGGTTGGCGAGCAGCCCCAGCCGCAGGCCAGTAGCCTTGAGATAGTTGTGTAGCTGCGCCCGATGCTCGTTAGTGACTTCTTTGGCCGCCTTGAGCTCCACGATGATGCTGTCGTAGCAGATCAGGTCGGCTCGATAGGTCTGCCGCAGCGGGAGCCCCTTGTAGGCGATCGCCAGCTCTTTCTGGGACTCGAAAGGCACGCCGCGCGCCTGCAACTCCCGTTCCAGGGCCTCCTGATACACGGGCTCCAGAAACCCACAGCCCAGCTCGCGATAGACCTCAAACACCGCGCCCTGGATGGCGTAGCACTCTTCGATACAGGAGCGGCCGCCCCTCTGTCTGCGCCTCCATAGCTTGGGTCCTGCCCTCCTGTTTTCGTGTATTTGGTGTGTTTCGTGGTTCTACCTCCTGTTGCGGGTCGCCAGCGGGAGAAAAATGGCGTTATCCGGCGGCTCCAGCCAGACGACGATATCGCCATCGCCGCCGATGATCGGCGCGAGTTGGCCCATGCTGGGGCTATACATCCACACCCGCTCGAACGACAGCTCGCCCGTCCCGGCCCCCACCCCCTCAAAGGTGATGGTCGCCAGCGTCCCCGCGCCATAGACGCCCTGCTGGCCGCCCAAGATCATGGTCGCGTATTCGATGACGCCGGTCTGGTTGTTCACGGTATTGGGGCTGATGGGCAGCGGCGGCGCGGGAAAGTCGCCGGGGAGGATCTGCACCCCGTCCGCGGCGGACTGGGCGTCCACCACCTGCAACACCTGCGGGTCAAAGTGAACCTCGATATCCACGGCATAGAGGTCTTCCGCGTCCACGATGTTCAGGGCCACGGTCACCACGTCGCCCAGCCCGATCTCTTGGTGCTGGGGCACAAAGTCGATGCGCGTGGTGGAGGGGATCGGGGTTGGCGCCGCGGGGTCAAGCGCCGCGGCGGGCTCCCAAGCGGCGCTGACCAGGCCAGCCCCCGCCAGCAGAAACAGCGCCAGGATACCGAGCGAGCACAAGCGTCTAGCCATTGGGTCAAAGCCTCCTATCGGACAGGTGAGTTGTGGGGCAGAGTTAACCCTTCATGACGCCGAGGGGTTCCAGGCGGGCCACCTTGCGCGACAGCCCCGCGCCGTGCACCACCTCCACGACCAAGTCGATATCTTTATACGCATCTGGCGCTTCTTCGGCAAGTCCGGGCATGCTCCCCGCGCGCACGGCGATGCCCTGCCGTTCCAGCTCGGCGCGCAGCTCGTCGCCGCGCACCTGCCGCTTGGCCGATTGGCGGCTGAGCACCCGGCCCGCGCCGTGGCAGGTGGAGCCAAAGCTCTCCTCCATCGCCTTGCGCGTGCCGGCCAGCACATAGGACGCGGTGCCCATGCTGCCGGGGATCAGCACCGGCTGGCCGATCTCGCGATAGGCATCGGGGAGCCCCTGGCCGCCCGGGCCCAGCGAGCGCGTCGCCCCCTTGCGGTGGACGCAGAGCCGGGTCGGCTGGCCCTCCACCGGATACGTCTCCACCTTGGCGATATTGTGCGCCACGTCATAGACCATGCTCAGTTCGCGGCGATTCACCTTGCCCGCCAGCACGTCATCGAAGGCCTGCCGCACCTGGTGCGCCATCACCTGACGGTTGGCCCAGGCATAGTTGGCGGCGCAGACCATGGCGCCAAAATAGGCCTTCCCCTCCGGCGAGTCGAACGGCACGCAGGCCAGCTCGCGGTCCGGCAGCTTGATGCCGTATTGCGCCGCGGCCTGCTGCAAGCGGCGGACGTAATCGGTGCAGACCTGGTGGCCCAGGGCGCGGGAGCCGGAATGGATCTGCACGGCGATGCGCCCCGGATAGAGGCCATAGGCGTCCGCGGCGGCCTGGTCATAGATCTCCACCACTTGGTCGATTTCGAGAAAGTGGTTGCCGGAGCCGAGCGTGCCCAGTTGCCCGCGGGCGCGGTCGCGCGCCTGCTTGCTGACGTGGCGGGCCTCGCCGCCGGCCATGCTGCCCCGCTCCTCGGTGCGCTCCAGGTCCTCCCGCGTGCCGTAGCCCAGCTTGTCCACCACCCAGGATGCCCCCCGCTCCAGCACCTCGTCCATGTCCCGCTCGGAGAGCTTGAGCGCGCCGCCCTGGCCCACGCCGCTGGGCACCCGCCGGTAGACGGCATTCATCAGCGCGCCCACGTGTGGCGCGACCTCGTCGCGGGTCAGGTTGGAGGCGAGCAGGCGCACGCCGCAGTTGATGTCATAGCCCACCCCGCCGGGCGAGATGACGCCGTCGGGGAGCTTGGTGGCGGCCACGCCGCCGATGGAAAAGCCGTAGCCCTGGTGGATATCGGGCATGGCCAGCGCATACCGGACGATGCCGGGCAGCGTCGTGGTGTTGACCAACTGCTCCACCGCCCGGTCCTCCAGCGCCATCTCGAGCAGCTTGTCGTCGGCATAGATGCGCGCGGGGACGCGCATGTCGGAGCGCAAGCTCGTGGGGATCTCGTACAGGTAATCGGACAGTCTCTTCAGATCGCGTTTCTGCACCATGTTGCCCCTCCTTTGGTGCGCATTAGCCTTTCACACATCAAAGACCACCGTCACCGACAGCCCGTTCGCCGCGCGCTCGATCTCGAGGTTATGAAAAGTGGCGGCCTTGATCGCCTTCTTGGGGCGGCGGATGCGGTGGCCGGTAACGCGGGCCTGCAGCGAGTTGGGGGTCAGGGCGATGAAGGCAAAGCGGTCGAGGATGCAGCCGTGGATCTCGCCCAGGTAGATGAGCGCGTTGAGCCAGTCCACCAGCAACGTCTCCATGTCCGGGGCGTCCAGCGCCACATCGTACCAGGTCTCCAGGTCAGGGCCATGCTCGTCGGCCATGAGCTCGGCCAGGCCCAGCGCCGCGTTGGCAAAAAGCTCTGGCTGCGCCGCGCCCCACACGCGCAGCGCCACGTCGGCGGTGTGCTCGACCTCTTGATATGGGCGGGGTAGGTTGGCGTCCATGTCAGACCTCCCGTGGGCCCCGGTGAATGGAATTCACCGGCTTACGCTGGCAAGTCCCCTGCGGCATGGAATGCCGTTGGGACTTGCCAGTCTTAGCCAGGGACCTCTGGTCCCTGGCGACTCCGCTCCCTGGCCTAGTTCGCCGCCAGTATCTCCCGCGCCCGGGCCACGTCCGCGCGGATTTGGGCCACCAGCGCCTCGGGCGAATCGAATTTCCTCTCCTCGCGCAGCCGCTGGACGAAGCGCAGGGCCATGGGCCGGCCATAGAGACCATCCGCCGCCTCGCAGGGCGCCCCGCAATGCTCCAACAGGTGCGCCTCGATGGAGCGCGCGCCGTGGTCAAAGCTGGGCCGCACGCCGATATTGACCACCGCGGGATAGGCTCCCTCGCCCAGGTCGGCCCAGACGGCATAGACCCCGTTGGCGGGGATCAGCTTGCCCGGCGGGGGCTCCAGGTTGGCGGTGGGGATGCCGATCCGCCGGCCGCGCTGCGCCCCGGTCACCACGGTCCCGGCGATCCGGTAGGGCCGCCCGAGCCGGTGGGCCGCCTCGGCCACGTCCCCGGCGTGCAGCAGCGCCCGGATGGCGGTGCTGCTGATGAGGCGCCCGCCGTTGCTCACCGGCTGGACCACGTGGGTGGAAAAGCCCAGCTCCGTCCCCAGCTCGGCCAGCCGAGCGGCGTTGCCTTCCTTGCCCCGCCCCAGGAAAAAGTTGGGCCCTACCCACAGCTCGCGCAGGCGCAGGTGCGCGCGCAACGGCTCCACAAAGTCGCGCGCCGAGGTCGCCGCCAGGGCCGGGGTGAAGGGAATGACGACGAGCAAGTCCAGCCCCAGCGCCCGGACCAGCTCCTCTTTCTCATCCAGCGTGGTGAGCAACTCGGTCTTGGCCTGGGGCGCCAGCACGACGCGCGGGTGCGGGTCAAAGGTGACCATGCCGCTCAGGCAATGGCAGCCCCGGGCCCGCTGGATCAATTGCGCCAGGATGGCCTGGTGCCCCAGGTGGATGCCGTCAAAGGCGCCGATGGTGAGCACGGTCTCCTGGTCGAGATGGGCGGTGGTGAGTTCGTGGATGGTTCGCATTTATCCGTTCGTCGCAAAAACCTTGTCGGGCTGCCAGCGTCCGGTCCCCTCGTCGTAACGCAGCAGCGCCAGGAGCGCCCCCTCGGGGGCATAGGCCTTGAGAAGCTCCGCCGCGGTATCGGCGCCCGGCAGCGCGACCTGTTGGCCCTGCTGGATGCGCGCCGCTTCCTCGGCCCCCATGGTCCGGCCCGGATAGCGCGCCAGCGCCGCGTCCATGGAGATGAGGTAGCGCTCCCAGGAGCCCTCCCGGAGGCTGGCCACCAGCGCATCCAATGGCGCGGCCTGCTCCAGCGTGAACGGCCCGCTGGCGGTGCGCGTCAGGCGGGTCAGGTGCGCGCCGCAGCCCAGCGCCTGGCCCAGGTCGCGGGCGAGGGCGCGGATATACGTGCCCTTGGAGCAGGTCACCGCCACGCTCAGCACCGGCGGCTGCCAGGCGGCCACATCCAGCGCATAGATGGTGACGGGCCGCGGCTCCAGCTCGAGCGCGACGCCCTGCCGCGCCAGCTTGTGCAACGCCACGCCGTCGCGCTTGATCGCCGAGTACATCGGCGGGACCTGCGCGATCTCGCCGCGAAAGGCGGGGAGCGCGCGCTCGATCTGGTCCCGGGTCACGCCGCTGGCGTCGGCCTCGGCGACGATCTCGCCGTCGGCGTCGTCGGTGTCGGTGCTGGCGCCCAGCCGGATATCCGCCGCGTATGATTTGCGCCCCGCCATCAGGTACTCGGAGAGGCGCGTGGCCTGGCCCATGCAGACCAACAGGACGCCGGTGGCCATGGGGTCCAGCGTCCCCGCGTGGCCGATACGGCGCTCGCCGCTGGCCCGCCGGAGCGCGCCCACCACGTCATGGGAGGTCATCCCGCCGGGCTTGTCCACGTTGAACAGGCCGGATATGCGGCTCTCTCGCGGTGTTCCCTTGCTCATCGCCTTGCCCTCGGTGTGGCACAAGCCTCTGGCTTGTGTCTTTCCGACCCTCATCCCAGCGCGGACGCGCAACCCAGAGGGTTGCGCCACATGGGTTGCGCCACGCGGGTCTAGGCGCGCCCCTGTTCGCGCAGGGCGGCCCAGGTGGCGCTCAGAACCTGCTCGCGAATCTCGGCCAGCGTGCCCTGGCGGGTGAACCCGGCGGCTTGCGGATGGCCGCCGCCGCCCAGCCCAAAGGCCACGCCCGAGATGTCCACGCCGCGCTGGGCGCGCATGCTGGCCTCCACCTTGCCGTTTTTCTCCACCAGCACGATGGAAACGTCGGTATCGCGGGTGGCATCAAGAAAGTTGGCCAGACCGGTAGTGTCGCGGGTGCCCGCCCCGCACGCCTTGAGCATCTCGCGGCTCACCTCGGTCCAGATGACCCGGTCCTTCATCTGCACGCCGCCCAGGGCCCGGGCCCACAGGCAGATGCGCGCCAGGCTGTTATCCCGAAAGACCCGCTCGGTCACGTCGGCCAGCGAGGCGCCCGCCTCGATCAGGCGGGTGGCGGCGGCGAGCACCTCGGCGGTGGTATTGGACGTGCGAAAGCAGCGCGTGTCCGTCACGATGCCGGTGAGCAGGCAGAGCGCCACCTCCTCATCCAGCGGCAGCCCCAACTGGCGTATCAGCTCGGCGCACATCTGTGCCGTGGCCGCCGCGGTGGGTTCCACCCAGTTCACGTCGCCGAAAAGGACGTTGGTGACGTGATGGTCGATCACGATGACGGGCTTGGCCAGGAACGGCGCCTCCGCGTATTGGTTCGCGATGCGCTCCCGGTCGCTCGAGTCCAGGATCACGATGACCTCGGCCTGGGCCAGCGCCTCGGGCCGCGCCGGGCCGATCTCGTCGGCGCCGGGCAGGAACTGGAGCTCGGTGGGCGTCGTATCAGGGCACGCCAGGGTCACTTGCTTGCCGGCCTTGCGGAGCGACCAGCCCAGCCCCAAGAGCGAGCCAATGGCGTCGCCATCCGGGGTCACGTGGCAGATCAGCAGCAGCCGCTGCGCCTCAAGAATCAGCGTCTTCAGGTTGTCGGGTGGCGTCATGGTTGGCTTTCTCAGCGGCGATTTTTTCCAGCAGCGTATCCACGCGGAAGCCCCGTTCCCACGAGTCATCCCGCTTGAAGAACAGCTCCGGCACGAAGCGCAGGTGCAGTTGCGTCCCCAACTCGCGGCGGAGCCAGCCGGCGGCGCTGCGCAACCCCTCCGCCGCCGCCTCGATCTCCTCATCGGTGCCCAAGACGCTATACCAGACCGTGGCCTGGCGCAGGTCCTGCGTGATCGTCGCATCGGTGATGGTGGTCATCGCCAGCCGAGGGTCCTTGAGCTTGGTGCTGATCAGCTCGCCCATGACCTCCTTGATGAATTCGGCGGTGCGACCTTGTCTCTTTTTGGTTGCCATAGATCATGTGTCTCCCAAACGCGCCAAGGGCGGGCGCCGAGCCGTGGCGCAAGATGGCCGCGGCTGGCGGGCCGTTGGCTAGCCTCAAGCCTCGTCGGCGCTGACGCGCTCTTTGGTGCTGAACTCCAGGGTGTCCCCTTCTTGATAGTCCTCATAGCTCCCCAAGCCGATGCCGAACTCCATGCCCGTGGTCACCTCGCGCACGTCCTCGGTGAAACGCTTGAGCGAGGTGATCTTGCCCTCGTAGAGCACGGTGCTGGAGCGGCGCACGCGCACGGTGGCGCTGCGCACGACCTTGCCATCGGTCACCTGCGCGCCGGCGATGACGCCGATCTTGGGGATGCGGAAGGTGGTCAGGACGCGCGCGTGACCCAGCACCACGTCGTGGTACTCGGGGTCGAGCATGCCTCTGAGCGCCTTGGTCATGTCCTCCACCAGGTTATAGATAATGTTGTAGAGGCGGATGGAGACGCCCTCGGTCTCGGCCAGCTTGGCTGCGACGGGCGGGATCGTGACGTCAAAGCCGACGATCATGGCCGCGGAAGCCGCCGCCAGCATCACGTCGTTCTCGCTCACGTCGCCGGTGCCGGTATGCAGGATCTTGAGCTGCACCTTCTCGGTGCTCAGCTTTTCCAGCGAGTTGACGATGGGCTCGATGGAGCCCTGCACGTCGGTTTTCAGGATCAGGTTCAGCTCTTTGGCCTCGCCTGCCTGGATCTGCGCAAAGATCTCGTCCAGCGTCGTGGCCTTGGCCGCGCCCGCGTGGGCGCCCCGGCCAGCCTCGCTGGCGCGCTCCGCCGCGATGGTCCGGGCGGTGCGATCGTCCGCCGCCACCTCGAAACGATCGCCGGCGGCGGGCGCTTCGGGCAGGCCCAGCACGATCACCGGGGTGGCCGGCCCGGCCTCCTGGATGCGCTGCATCTTGTAGTCAAACATGGCGCGGACCTTGCCAGGGATGGCGCCGATGACCAGGCTATCGCCGGGGCGCAGCGTGCCCTCGTCGATGAGCAGCGTGGCCAGCACGCCCTGCGCCCGGTCCATCCGCGCGTCGATCACCGTTCCCTTGGCGGGGGCGTCGGAGAGGGCCTTGAGCTCGCCCAGGTCGGCCACCAGCAGGATCATGTCCAGCAAGGTGTCGATGCCGGTGCGCTGGCGCGCCGAGACGGGCACCGAGATCACGTCGCCGCCCCAATCCTCCACCACCAGCCCCTGGTCGGAGAGCTGTTGCTTCACCAGGTCCGGGTTGGCCTCCGCCTTGTCCATCTTGTTGATGGCGACGATGATCGGCACCTGGGCAGCCTTGGCGTGGTTAATCGCCTCGATGGTCTGGGGCATCACGCCGTCGTCCGCCGCCACCACCAGCACGGCGATATCCGTGGCCTTGGCGCCGCGGGCGCGCATGGCGGTGAACGCCGCATGGCCTGGGGTGTCGATGAAGGTGATCTTGCGCCCCTGTTTTTCCACCTGATAGGCGCCCATGCGCTGGGTGATGCCGCCGGCCTCGCCGCCCGCCACGTCCGTCTCGCGGATGGCATCCAGCAGCGCCGTCTTGCCATGGTCCACATGGCCCATCACCGTGACCACCGGCGGGCGCTCGGCCAGCCGCTTCTTTTCCGCGTCGGTATAGGTGCGCTTGGGGGCCTTTTCGCTCGGCTCCGGCTCGGGCTGGGCTTCCGGCTCCGGCGGCGCCTCGACCTTGATCTTGAAGCCCATATCCTCGGCGATCATGGCAGCGATGTCGTGGTCGAGCTGCTGGTTGATGTTGGCCATGATCCCTTCGGTCATCAGGTGCTTGATGACGTCGATCAGGCTCAGGCTCATGCGCTCGGCCAGCTCCCGCACGGTGATGGTGGCCGGGATCTCGATCACTTTGGGCGCGGGAGGCGCCGCGGGCGTCCGCGGGGCCGCCGCCGCTCCCTCGCGAGGCCCGGGCGCAGGCTGGCCGCGTTGCGGCGCGGGGCGTTGCCCGGAGCCGCGGTTCCCTTGCGAGCCACCCCGGTTGCCTCCCCGGGAGCCGCCGCGGTAATCGTTTCTTCCTCGGTTGTCGTTCGTTGATCTAGCCATGTTCCATCTCCTTCCCACGGGTAGCTGGCACGGCAAACGGGTGGGATGGCAAGCCCACACATCAGCGCGGCCAGGTGAGCGTTCAGAGGTCAGAAAGCGGCGAGCAAGCGGCGGAACGGGAGCGCTCGCGACGCCCATAGTCATGGCGGCGAGCTCAAGAGGGAGAAGAGGGAAGGCTATCGCGGCGAAGGGCCGGCGGCGCCATCAAATGGCGGGAAGAGGAACGATCCACAGCGCCCTGACATCAAGGCAACATGGCGTTCCTCCCGATAGCATTCTGGCCCCTACCCCCCGGCCAGACCTCGCTCTTTCTGTCCGTTACTGGCTCAGCTTTTCTCGGATGCCTCATCGTCATTCACTGCATCTGGCTGAACAATGGCGTTCTCATCGGCCTGATCGTCCACCTGCGCCCAGGTGGCCGCGAATTCGGCCAACATCGCCTTATCGGCGGGCGAGAGGGCGACCTTCAGGGCGGCTTCCAACTGCTTGCCCTTGGTCGCCCGCGCCCAACAGGATTTGCGGCGGCAGAGATAGGCGCCGCGGCCGGGCTTTTTCCCGGTTTGATCGATCTGGATCGTGCCATCCGGCGACCGCACGACGCGCACCAGGTCGCGCTTGGAGGCGATCTGGCGGCAGGCTATGCAGGTCCGCTGCGGCACGTGCTTGACGCGCATACCCGGCTACTCTTCCGTCCACTCCGTGTCCCAGCCCTTGCCGGTGCGGCTGGGGCGGCGCTTGCGCTGGGCCACCACATTGCCCGAGTTCTCGTCCAGGACGTACTGCCAACGTTTCTGGCGCCGCTGCTTCTTGGAGAGCTTTTCCTGGCGCTCGAACTCTTCGTCCTCGACTTCCTCATCGCCGGCCACGAACGTCCCTTCCGGCGCGGGCGCTTCCGCCGCGGCCGGCTCGGGCTCGGTGGCCGCCGCGACCTCGCCGATCTCGTCCAGCAGCTCTGCCTGGGCGACGGGCTCCGCCTCAGCAGCCGGTTCCGGCTCGGCGGCTTCCACCTCAACGGCGGCTTCGGGCTCCACGACGACGGCTGCCTCGGCGGCAACCTCCGGCTCGGCGGCGGCTTCCGGCTCCATGGCGACGGGCGCGGCCTCGACGGCGGGCTCAGCCTCGGCCTCGGCGCTGACCTCGGCGACCGCCGCGGCCCCCTCGCCCTCGGCGGCGATCAGGCTTTCCGCCTCTTCCAACAGGGCAATGGCCTGGGCCCGGGCAGCGTCGCGCTTGGCCGCTTCCTCGGCGGCGAGCGCCGCGGCCTGGGCGCGCTCCTCGGCGTCCACGGCGGCCTCGCTCTCGCTCTTGATGTCGATCCGCCAGCTCGTGAGCTTGGCGGCCAGCCGGGCGTTCTGCCCTTCCTTGCCGATGGCCAGCGAGAGCTGGCTATCCGGCACGATCACTGTGGCCGTGTTGGTCGCCTCCGTGATGATCACCTCGGCGACCTTGGCCGGGCTCAGGGCGTTGGCAACGAACAGCGCCGGGGAGGCGTCCCAATTGACGACATCGATTTTTTCGCCGCCCAACTCGGTGACCACGTTCTGGATGCGCACGCCGCGCACGCCGACGCAGGAGCCGACGGGGTCGATGCCCTCTTGCAGCGCCACCACCGCCACCTTGGAGCGCGCTCCCGGCTCGCGGGCGATGGCCTTGATCTCCACCGTGCCGTTAAAGATCTCGGGGACCTCCAGCTCCAGCAAACGCTTGAGGAACTGGCGGTGCGTCCGCGAGACGACGATCTGCGGCCCGCGGCTGGTCTTTTGCACCTCGGTGACGAACGCGCGCAGGCGCTGGCCGGGCTGATAGGACTCGGTGCGAATCCGCTCGCTGCGCGGGAGGATCGCCTCGACCTTGCCCAATGAGATAATGACGTTGCCGCGCTCATCCACGTTCCGCACGGTGCCGTTGATGATCTCGCCGGCGCGCTCGACGAACTGGTTGTAGAGCAGATCGCGCTCCGCCTCGCGGATGCGCTGCAATACCACCTGCTTGGCCGTCTGCGCGGCGATGCGTCCGAAATCGTTGGGCGTGGTCTCTTGTTCGATGGCCCCACCGATCTCGGCCATGGCATCCACCTTGCGGGCGTCCACAATCGAGATCTGGGTTTCCGGGTCCTCCACCTGCGAGACGATCTCGCGGACGACAAAGACCCGCGCCTTGCCGCTATCGGGATCCAGCCGCACGCGGATGCTCTGGTTCGCGCCAAAGTCCTTCTTGTAGGCGGAAACCAGCGCAGCCTCGATGGCCTCGATGATCACCTCTTTGGGCAGGCTTCTCTGATTGCAGACCTGGTTGATCGCGATACGGAAATCATTCTTCAAGTTGCCGGCCTCCTGCGACGCACTGGAAGCAAAAGTTTGTCCCCCCGACACGAAGAAAAGTGGGGGAGGCCCACTTTTTCGCGAGGGAGGTATCAAGTAGCTCGTAGTATAGCACAGTCCAGCGCTTTATGCAAATGCGGAAAGGGTCAAAACTCGATGCCGCGCTGGGCGCGCACGCCGCGGTCGAAGGGGTGCTTGACGTTGGCCATCTCGGTGACCAGGTCCGCCGCCTCCAGCAGCGCGGGGGGCGCGTCCCGCCCGGTGATGACCACGTGGGTACGGGGCGAGCGCTGCTCGCGCAGCCATTCCACCGCCGCGGCGGGGTCCACCCAGCCAAAGTGCAGCGGGTAGGTGAACTCGTCCAGCACCACCAGGTCATAGTCGCCACTGGCGAGCTTGTCCTGAGCCAATTGCCAGCCCTCCCGCGCCTTGGCGATGGAGGGGCCCAGGTCAGCGGCCTGCCAAGTGAACCCCTCGCCCAGGGTGTGCCACTCCAGCCCCAGCCGCTGGGCCGCCTGGACCTCGCCCCAGCGCCCCTTTTCGCTCTTGATGAACTGGATGACGCAGCAGCGCAGCCCCTGGCCCCAGGCGCGCAGCACCAGCCCGAGCGCGGCGGTGGTCTTGCCCTTGCCGCGCCCGGTATAGACGATGAGCAGGCCTCGATGGTCCCTTTCAGTCATATGATCCTTTCGGCTGCGCGAGCGCGGCTGGTCGCTCCGTCGCTCTGGGAGGCCGAGGCTCCAGCCGGATTCTGCGCCGCCGCCCCGGCTAAAGCTTCGACCTCCAGGGCTCTGCGGCGCTTCTGTCGCCCCCAAGGGCTTGGGCCGAGCCCTGACAAGCCCCACCCGGACTTGACAACGGCCTCGCTCCGGGGTACAATGTAGCTACATCAAGTAGCTACATTTTGGGAGCCGCCGATGCCGGAAGAACTGGGAATCCGCGAACTGAAGAACCGCGCCAGCGAGATCGTGCGCGCCGTCCGCGAGAGCGGCGCCGAGTACGTCATCACCCTGCACGGCAAACCCGTGGCGCGGCTGGTGCCGCTGGCCCCGGAAGAGGCCAGCCAGGAAGCCTGGGCCGAGCTGGACCGGCTGGCGCAGGAGATCGCCGCCGACTGGCAGTCGGAGCGCTCGGCCCTCGAGCTGCTGGACGAGGCCAGGCGATGAGCCGAGTCGTCATCGACGCCAGCGTGTACGTCAGCCGCCTGCGCGCGGGCGAGCTGTACCACGCCGCCAGCACCCGGTTCTTTGAGGCGCTGCTCGCGCACCAGGTGGAAGCCCTCTGCCCGCAGATCGCGCTGCCCGAAGTGGCCGCCGCCCTCGCCCGCGGGCTCGACGACAGCGACCTGGCCGAGCGCGCCGCCGCTCAGCTCCGCTTGCTCCCCTACCACCGCTTCTACGACGTGGATGGCGAGCTGGCCAGCCGGGCGACGCGCCTGGCCGCCCAGTGCCGCCTGCGCGGTTGCGACGCCATCTATGCCGCGCTGGCGCAACGCGAGGGCGTCCCGCTGGTCACCTGGGACCGGCAGCAACTGGAGCGGGCCCCCGCCGCGCTCACGGTCTGGACGCCCGCCGAGGCGCTGGCCAGCTTGGCCGGCTGAGCGCAAGCCCCCTACCCCGCCAGCACTTGCTCCACCAACTCGTCCAGCCCGGACGGAAAGCCCACGCCATGGGCCTGCTCGTCCGCCAGGTAGACCAAGGCGTGCTCGGGGTGGTCGGGGATCCAGGCAGCGTACTTGGCTCGCCAGAGGTAAAGATGGGCCTCCAGCGCGCCCAGTTGCTGGGCCAAGTCGCCCGCCAGCGTCCCAGGCCGCTGTTGCGCCTTAAAGTAGGTGTCCTCGCGCAGCCACTGCAGCATGGCCTCGTTGGCCTCGCGCAGGGCGTGGATGGTGATGCCGCGGATGATGCCGTGCAGCTCCATCTCTTCCGGCGTGAACTGGGGATAGGCCGCGGCGAACGCCCGCTCGTAGCCCTCCCCTTCCACGCCCAGCCCCGGGTGGTTGCGATGGATCATCCCCAGGAGCCGCTGGGCGTGGTCGTTCTGGATCTCGAAACTGGCCTTGGCGGCCTGCAACAGGGCGCGCAGCGCCACCAAGCGGGCGCGCCGGGCGCGTCTCGCCTCGCGCACCCCCGCCCACCACTCCAGGATCGTCTTGGCCACGTAGCCCAGCGCGGCGATCACCGCGCCGACCACCGCCGTGCCCAGCCATTCAGGCAGCGTCAACAGATCAGGCATGCGTCACCTCGTCCTGGTCCGGCGCCCCGTCCTACTTTTCCATCTCGACCGTATACTCGCCCTTGCGCGCGGCGCCGTTGAGCCGGGCGCGCTTGAGGAAGAGCGCCTGCGCCGCCGGGACGTTGGCCTCCACGCCGCGCCAGGCGTTCAGGGCGGGCTCTTGCAGCGCGCGGGCGAAGGAGAAGGAGACCTGCCACGGCTGCGCCCCCGCGCGGTTCATGGCGTCCAGGTGGGCGGTGGCCAGCTCGGCCTCCTGCCCGCCGGAGAGAAAGACGATGCCGGGCACCGCGCCGGGGACCGCCCGCCGCAGCGTGCGCAACGTCGCCTCCGCCACCGTCTTGACGTCCGCCTGCGCGGGACAGCCCTTGCCCGCCAGCACCATGTTGGGCTTGAGCAACAGCCCCTCCAGCAGCACCCGATGCTCGGCCAGCGCGGCAAAGAGCGCGCGCAGCGCCTCCAGCGTGGCCGCCTCGCAGCGCTCGATGGTATGGTCACCGTCCATGAGCACCTCGGGCTCCACCACGGGGACCAGTCCCTGCTCCTGGCAGAGCGCCGCATAGCGCGCCAGGGCGCGGGCGTTGGCCGCCAGGCAGAAGGGCGTCGGCAGCCCGTCGCCGATGGCGATCACGGCGCGCCACTTGGCGAAGCGGCAGCCCAGCCGGGCATACTCGGCCAGGCGCTCCCGCAGCCCATCCAGCCCCTCGGTGATCTGCTCGCCAGGGTAGCCGGCCAGCGGCTTGGCGCCGGTGTCCACCTTGATGCCGGGGACGATGCCCCGGTCGGCGAGATAGACCGGGAACGAGGTGTGGTCCACATTTTGCCGGGCCGTCTCGTCGTAGAGAATCACGCCGCTGATATAGCGCTCGATCTCGGGGGTGGTGAGGAGCATCTTGCGATAGGCGCGGCGCGTCTCCGCCGTGGATTCGACGCCCACGGACTTGAGCCGGCGGGTGGCGGTGCTGCTGCTCTCGTCGGCGGCGAGGATGCCCTTGCCCGGCGCGACCAGCGCCTTGGCCAGGGCCATCAATGCGAGCTTGTCCATCTTGCCTCCTTAACAGGCGCCCGGACTCCTCCGGGACCGGACATTGATATGACGCCTCTTGCCCCATTGTACGACATCCTTCCCACGCTGGCAAAGAGGAAAATCCACCGCAGAGGCGCAGAGGACGCAGAGAGATAGAAGCAAAAAAACCTCTGCGCTCTCTGTGTCTCTGCGGTGCAATCTCTTGCCAATCCTGGTATAATGGGCGCAGTGGCCGTTGTGCGAGATCATTCCAGGAGGAGCGAAACCATGAAAGTATTGGTGACAGGGAGCAGCGGGCGGCTGGGGCCGTTCGTGGTGCGCGAGCTGGCCGAGGCCGGGCACGAGCTGACGCTTTTCTCCCGGCGCGAGCCGGCGGAGGAGCTGCGCAAGTGGCCCTGGGTGCAAGGTGACATCGCCAATTGGGACGACTGCCTGCGGGCGGCGGCGGGCGGCTACGACGCCATCCAGCACCTGGCGGCGCAGCCCTGGCCCACCGACCACCCCGGCGCGGGCGAGCAGAAACTGACCCAGGAGCGCGGCCTGCCCTTCGACGCCACCATGCGCTCCAACATCATGGGCACCTATTACCTGTTGCAGGCGGCGCTGCGCGGGGATATCGGCATTTTCGTCATGACCGGCAGCAACTGCGCGCTGGGCCACGGCTACCGCATCAGCGACAAGCCTTTCCCCTTCCGCTACCTGCCGGTGGACGAGGAGCACCCCTCGCAGGCGGAGGATTCCTACTCGTACAGCAAGATCGCCGGCGAGATGCTGCTGGCCGCCTACACCAGCGCCTACGGCATGCGCACCTACGCCGTGCGCGCGGCGGGGATCTGCAACGAGCAGCGCCGCCGGGCCATGAGGGAGAACGCCAAGCCCGCCGCCGGCTGGAGCCCCTGGCTATGGGCCTGGGTCGGCAGCGAGGATGTAGCCAGTGCCCATCGCCTGCTGATGGAAAAGGCGACGCACATCGCGCCGCACGGGGCCTTTTTCTGCAACTCGGACGACACCTCGGCGCTGGAGAGCTCCCGCGAGCTGGTGGAGCGCTTCCGCCCCGACCTGCTGGGCATCCTCCGCAACGCGGAGGGGCACAGCACCTTTCTATCCAACCTCAAGCTGCGCGAGACCGTCGGCTGGCGGCATCGCACGTCGTGGCGATAGCGCTTATCGCATATCGCGGATCGCGGATCGCATATCGTCGGAACGGAGATCGGCCTGCGATAAGCGATTAGCGATCAGCGGCTACCAAGAGGGGCATCGTAAAGGAGAAGACAATGACCAACATCGTTGGATTGGGCGTGGTGGGCGCGGGGGCCATCGGCATCCGCGGAGCGATGATGCACCTGAGCCAGCCGGACGTGCAGGACCGGGTGCGCTTGGCGGCGGTCTGCGACCCGGTGCCGGGGCGGGCGGCGGCGGCGGCGGAGAAATTCGGCGTGGCGGCGGCGTACGACAGCTATGAGGCGCTGCTGGCCGACCCCCACGTGGACGCGGTGACCCTCTGCACCCCCATCGGGCTCCATTACCAGCAGGGGATGATGGCGCTGGAGGCGGGCAAGCACATCCACTTCAACAAGACCATGACCACCCAGGTGGACGAGGCCGACCGGTTGATCCAGCGCGCGGCGGAGAAGGGGCTGCGGCTGGTGGCCTCGCCGGGGATGATGCTCCACCCGCACAACCGGCGCATCCGCAAGCTCCTCCTGGAGGGGGCGCTGGGGACGCTGGCCTGGGCGGCGGCGGGCGCGGCCATCCTCGACTATCACGTCAAGGAAGAGTTCCGCACCGGCAACGACGTGCTCAGCAACGTGGATCCCTCCTGGTACTTTCGCCGCCCCGGCGGCGGGCCGCAGTACGACGTGACCGTCTATGCGCTGCACAACCTCACCGGCATCCTGGGCCCCGCCCAGCGGGTTAGCGCCATGTCCGGGCTGGTGCTGCCGGTGCGCGAGTTCCGCGGCAAGCAGGTCAGCGCCGACATGGACGATAGCACCCTGCTGCTCCTGGATTTCGGCGGCTCGGTGTTCGCTTTCGTCTATGGCACGGTGGCCGGGCGGGTGACGGTCGGCTTCCAGCCCAGCTTTTTCGGCACCGCCGGCTCGATCGTGGGGACCAAGATGGGCGAGCAGGAGCTCAAGATCGAGGGCGAGCACCAGCCGCACGTCATCGGCCCGCACGGCGCCATGGCCGAGTCGCACGTCTTTGAGGACCTGATGCAGCTCGTGGACGCGGTGCGCGAGGGCGCGCCGACCATCGCCAGCCCCGAGCACGCCCGCCACGTCATCGACATCATCGAGTCGGGCTATCGCGCCGCCGAGACAGGCAAGACGCAGAACCTGCGCACGACGTTCGCGCCGCTGGTGGTGGAGGAGCTGCAGGAAAGGTAATCCAGATGAGAAGAATGCCTCCACTGATTTACGTTTGTTTCGATAGTTGTGGATTTGCTCCACCCATTCAGGAAGAAAAACAGGCAGTAGCACAATTGCTGGCTCTAGGCGAGGAACATCATGATCAAGTTATAATCGGCGTTCCCCAAGCTGTATCGGAAGAAACCAGTCAAGCTCCAGATCGCGCTAGAAGAATTGCGCAGGCCCAGATATACGACCTCGACCTGTTTACGACTCAAGGCGAGCAACAAGAATTGTTGGAAGTAAGAATTCTGCTTTTCGGGACTCCAACTGGCCTCTCATCGGGCAAAGTTAACGACGCTCGAAACCTGTTGTGTGCAAAGAAGTACTGTTGTACCTACTTTGTGAGCTTTGACAGAAACCACATTCTGAGCAAGCGTGATGAGATCAAATCCAAGCTAGGTTTTGAGGTGGTTACGCCAAGTGAGTGTTTGAGAATACTACGTGCACATTTGAGTAGGGGAAATCCAAGAGCTACCTAATAAGCGCGTGCAGGCCGACGCTACCCTGCAGCCGGGTATCGGGGCGAAACTACGGAGGTGCAACATGCCCGAGAATCGCGACTCTGCCAAGCGCACGTCGCGCGCCGTGGGCGACAGGCCCGAGGGGGCGGACGCCAAGCCGGTCCTCCTCGCCGGCGGCAACCCTCAGATCCCCAAGGGCGACGGCGACGCCCCCGTGCAGGCCTACATCGCGGCCATGCCGGGCTGGAAAAGCGAGGTCGGGCGCCGCCTGGACGCGCTGATCGTGGCCAACGTGCCCAACGTGCGCAAGGCGGTCAAGTGGAACTCGCCCTTCTACGGCGTCGAGGGCCAGGGCTGGTTCCTCAATTTCCACTGCTTCACCAAGTACGTCAAGGTGGCCTTTTTCCGCGGCGCGTCGCTGAGCCCCGTCCCGCCCGGCGCGTCCAAGGACCAGGACGTGCGCTACCTCGACATCTATGAGGACAAGCCGCTGGACGAGGCGCAGTTGGCGGAGTGGATTCGGCAGGCGGCCGCGTTGCCCGGCTGGATCCCGTAGCGCTGAGGCGGGCCGGGCGCAAGAGCTGCGTGCGACGCTCGGGTTGCCGCAGGATCAATCCACCGCCGAGACGCCGAGGGCGCAGAGTCAGGAAACGCACAGGCGAGTCGGGCCAAGCTCTCCTCTGCGTCGGCATTCCATGCCGCCTCTGCGGTGACCTATCGCTATAAAGGGAGCAGCCATGAAGAACATCATCCTCCTGATCACCGACACTTTTCGTTATGACAACCTGCGCGACCGGGCCGCCCGTCCCGTGCGCACGCCCGAGCTGGACCGCTTCATGGACGAGCGGGCCACCGCGGTCGAGCGGGCCTACATGGGCAGCTTTCCGACCATCCCCAACCGCACCGACATCGCGCGGGGGGTGCTGGGCTGGCCCCACTACCCCTGGCAGCCCATCGACCTCTCCGGCCCCAACCACATCGCCAAGCTCCTTTCGGCCCAGGGCTACGCCACCCAGCTCATCTGCGACTGCCCCCACCTCTTTAACGCCCGCTTTCAGCAGGGGTTCGACGCCGCCTTCCAGCACCGCGGCCAGGAGGGGGACAAGCCGCTGCTGCACCTGAACGACCCGATCCAGACCACCCAGCCGGTGGAGACGACGCGCCCGACGCCGAACTTTCGCGGCCACAACCTGCCGGACACCCACCGCTGGACCAACCGCTACCCGCGCTACGAGCTCGAGATGTTCCCCGCCAAGACGGCGATGACGACGATGCGCTTCCTGGAGGAGAACTGCGAAGCGGGCCCCTTCTTCCTCTGGGTGGACTTTTTTGACCCGCATGAGCCGTGGGACCCGCCCGAGTACCTGGTGCGCCGCTACGACCCCGACTATGACGGGCCGGCGATGCTGCACCCCAACTATGGCCCCTCCGCCGACTATTCTCCGGCGCAGTTGCGCAACCTGTGGGCCCACTATGCCGCCGAGGCCGAGCTGACGGACCGCTGGCTGGGGCGCGTGCTACAAAAGATCGACGACCTGGGGCTGTGGGATGACTCGATCGTGCTGATCACCGCCGACCACGGCACGTCGCTGGGCGAGCACCAGCGCACCGGCAAGTCCAATATCTGCGAGCACGACGAGCGCTACTGGCCCATCTATCCCGAGATCGGCCACGTCCCCTTCCTGCTGGCCGGCGGCGACGTCCCCCGCGGGGCCAGCCTGGACCTCCTCGTGCAGCCCACCGACATTCTCCCCACCCTGGCCGAGCTGGCGGGCGCGACCGTGGCGCCGGAGATCCCCTTCGACGGGCGCTCCATCGCGCCGCAGGTGCTGGGGGGCCAGGGGCCGGGCCGCGCCTATGCCGTCAGCGGGACGCACGTCAAGCCGCAGGACGGCATGCTCCGGCGCAAGGCCGTGACCCCCTTCCTGGTGACGGACCGCTGGGGCTATGCCCCCGTGGGCGCCTTTGGCCAGCCCGAGCTCTACGACCTCGCCGCCGACCCCCTGGCCGCGCGGGACGTCGCGGCGGGGCACGAGGCGGTGATGCGGGAGCTACACGGGCTCTTGGCCGCCCACCTGGCCGCGCACGGCGCCACGGACGAATTCTGCGCCATGTGGCAGGCCGGAGGCCATGCGCTGATCGACGATACCGAGTTTGACTATGGCAACCGTTGGGAGGGGGCGCGATGACCAGCCGCACCGTGGTGAGCATCCAGGGCGACGATTTCCAGATCAACGGCCAGCCAACCTACCCGGGCCGCTGGTATCGCGGCCAGCGGGTCGAGGGGCTGCTGCTCAACTCGCGGATGGTCCAGGGGATTTTCGACGACCTGAACCCGGCGACGCGCGCCTGGTGGGACTACCCCGACGGGCCCTGGGACGCCGACCGCAACACGGACGAGTTCGTCGCCGCCATGCCGAGCTGGCGGACGGCGGGGCTGCTGGGGTTCACCATCAACCTGCAAGGGGGCAGCCCCCAGGGCTATAGCAAGGAGCAGCCCTGGCACAACTCGGCCTTTACCGCCGAGGGCGAGCTGCGCCCCGACTATATGGCGCGCCTCGCCCGCATCCTGGACGCCGCCGACGCGCTGGGGATGGTCGTCATCGTGGGCTATTTCTACTTTGGCCAGGACGAGCGGCTGGCCGACGAGGCGGCGGTGGTCCGCGCCACGGAGCGCGCCACCGACTGGCTGCTGGAGCGGGGTGATCGCCACGTCGTGATCGAGATCGCCAACGAGATCGACCTGGCCAAGTACGAGCACCCCATCATCCAGCCCGCGCGCTGCCACGAGCTGATCCAACTGGTGCAGGAGCTCTCGGCGGGGCGGGTGGATGCGCCGGCGGGGCGGCTGCTGGTGAGCGCCAGCAACCGCGGCAACGCCATCCCCGGCGCCAATATCGTCGCCGCCGCCGATTTCCTGCTCTTGCACGGCAACGGCGTCCGCGAGCCCGCGCGCATCCGCGAGATGGTGCGCACCTGCCGGGGGCTGGCGAGCTACCGCGGCCAGCCGATCCTCTTTAACGAGGACGACCATTTCGACTTTGACCAGCCCGACAACAACATGCTGGCCGCCATCGGCGAGCACGCCGGCTGGGGCTTTTTCGACTATCGCATGGCCGGCGAGGGGTTCCATGAGGGCTACCAGAACGCGCCGGTGGATTGGTCCACGCAGGGGTCGGCGCGCAAGCGGGGGTTCTTCCGCCTGCTGGCGGAGGTGACGGGGAGCGAATAACGCGCCGGCGAACCGACAGCCCGTGCCGACAGCCGACGAATGGAATTCGCCGGCTCAGACTGGCAAGGCCCTTAGGGGACTTGCCAACGCCAGCCGGGGACCTCGGTCTCCGGCCCCGGTCTCCGCGAGACACCAGCCACAGGAGTCGCCAAGTGAAATCCGCCGCCTCAGCCGGCCAAGTCCCCTCAGGGACTTGCCAACGTCAGCCGGGGACCTCGGTCCCCGGCTCCTACACCCAACTCGCGCCCAACCTCTTCATCCACCACGGCGCCATCAACGTCGGCATCCTGCGCAACGGCGACCGCGCGCTGCTCATCGACTGCGCCGACGACCTGGCGCCCACCCTGGCCGCGCTGGGCATCCGCCGGGTCGAGCGCATCCTCTTTACCCACCACCACCGCGACCAGACGGGCGGCGCGGAGGCGCTGGCGGCGGCTGGCGCGCTCTTGGGCGTCCCCGCCGCCGAGCGGGCCTGGTTCGAGGGCGCGGGGGCCTTCTGGCAGGAGCCCCGCTACCGCTGGCACCTCTATGACGAGCGGCCGGGGCTGCTGGTGCTGGCGCGGCCCCTGACCGTCCTCGCGGCCCATGGCGAGGGCGACACGCTGGCCTTTGGACAGGCCGCCATCACCGCGCTGGAGACGCCCGGGCACACAGACGGCAGCCTCTCTTACCTCGTCGCCCTCCCGGACGGCCAGCGCTTCGCCTTCACCGGCGACCTGATCTATGGCCCCGGCCAGCTCTGGGACCTCTACTCCCTGCAAAAGGGCTGGACCACCCACGATTACCACGGTTACCTGGGCGACCGCCCGCGGCTGCTGGAGAGCCTGGCGCGGGTGGTGGCGGCGGGCCCGGGGGCGCTGGTCCCCGCCCACGGCGCGCTCATGCCCGACCCGGCGGGTGCCGTGGCGCTCTTGCGCGAGCGGCTGGAGGCGGCCTATCACCGCTACGCCGCCATCAGCGCGCTGCGCCACTATTTTCCCCCCATGTTCGCCGCCTACGAAGGCACGCCGGGGATGATGCCCTTCGCCCCCGCCCAGCCGATCCCCGATTTCCTGGCGCACATCGGCACGAGCTGGCTGATCCGCTCCGCCGAGGGGCCCTGCTGGCTCGTCGACGGCGGCAGCGACAAGACGTTGGGCGAGATTCAGCAGAGACAGGCGGCGAGGGAACTCGGTCCCGTGGAAGGACTGTGGATCAGCCACTACCACGACGACCACGTGGACGCCATCCCGCGCTTCCAGGAGGCGCTGGGCTGCCCAGTGCTGGCCGATGAGGCCGTGGCGCAGGTGGTGGAGCGGCCGCTGGAATGGCGGCTGCCCTGCATCTCGCCGTCCGCCGTCCGGGTGGACCGGCGGCTGGCCCACGGCGAATCCTGGCGCTGGCGCGAGTTCACCCTGACCTCCTACCACCTGCCGGGGCAAACGCTCTATCATGGCGGGCTGCTGGTCGAGGGGCGCGGGCGGCGCCTGTTCTTCTGCGGGGATTCCTTCACGCCGGCGGGGATCGACGACTATTGCATGGGCAACCGCAACCCGCTGGGCGAGGGCGTCGGGTTCGACGCGTGCCTGCGGCTCGTGGGCGAGCTCGCGCCCGACCTGCTGTTCAACTGCCACGTGGGGGTGGGCTGGGCCTTTAGCGGGGAGCAGATCGCCTTCATGCGCGCCAACCTGGCCGCGCGGGAGGCCGCCTACGCCGAGATGTCGCCCTGGGACCACCCCAACCAGGCGCTGGACCCCCATTGGGTTCGCTGCGCGCCCTACGAGCAGACGGCCCGCCCCGGCGAGACCGTCCGCATCGAGGTGGTGGTCGCCAACGACGACGCCCGGCCGCACCGGGTCGCGGCGCGGCTCGTCCCGCCGCCGGGCTGGGCGGGGGACGCCGGCGAGATCGTGGTTGGCCCGCGCGCCGAGTCGCGGCTCCCCCTGACCCTCGCCATTCCCCCCGACGCGCCCCCCGGCCGCTACCCCGTGCCGGTGGACCTGGCCTGGGACGACACGCGCCTGCCGCAGTTCCGGGAGGCGATGGTGGGGCTAGTTACAAGTTGAAAGTTTCAGGTTTTTGGGTAGGAGACCCGCGTTTCGTCGATTCCACCACAGACGGGCAACCTCCGACGTGCAACCTGTAACCTGAAACTTGTCCCTACCCCGCCCTCCGCAAAAGCCTCATGCTGTTGAGGATGACGAGCATCGAGGTGCCCACGTCGGCAAAGACCGCCATCCAGAGCGTGGCCGCGCCCGCCACCGCCAGCGCCAGGAAAAGCGCCTTGATCGCCAGCGAGACGAGGATATTCTGCCGGATCGTGGCCAGGGTACGGCGGCCCAGCCGGATGGTCGGCGCCAGCTTGGCCAGGTCGTCGGACATGAGCGCCACGTCCGCCGTCTCCAGCGCCGCGTCGGTGCCGATGGCGCCCATGGCGATGCCCACGCTGGCCTGCGCCAGCGCCGGGGCGTCGTTGACACCGTCGCCCACCATGGCGACCCGCCCGTACTCGCTCAGCAGCCCGCGCACCGCCTCCACCTTGTCCGCCGGCGAGAGCCCCGCGCGCACCTGCTCGATCCCCGCCTGCTTGGCGATGGCCGCCGCCGTGGCCGGGTTATCGCCGGTGAGCATCACCACGTCGGCGATCCCCGCCGCGCGCAGGTCGCTGACCGCCTGCGCCGCCGTGGGCCGGAGCCGGTCCGCCACGGCGATCAGGCCGCGCCGCCCGCAGCAAAGGTCGGCCACCACCATGGTCGTCTGCCCGTTCCCCGCCGCCGCCTCCACGCGCTGGCAAAAGTCGCCCTCGCAGTGGTCTCCCTCGCCGTTGGCGTGGACGTAGGCGTGGCTGCCCACCACCACCTGGTGGCCGCCCACCGTCCCGCGGATGCCCCGCCCCGGCTCGGACTGCACATCCTCCGCCGCCGGGCCATCGCCCAGCCCCAGCCGCTCCGCCTCGGCCACCACCGCCTTGGCCAGGGGATGGGGCGAATGCCGCTCCACCGCCGCCGCCTGCGTCAGGAGGCCCTGGTAAGCGAGGCAGCGGTCGGGCAACACGTCCACGTCGTTGTGCTGGTCGCAGCCGCCGCCCACCACGATCGGCTCGCCGCGGGTGAGCGTCCCCGTCTTGTCAAAGGCGACCGCGCGCACCGCTCCCAGCTCTTCCAAGTACGCCCCGCCCTTGACCAGCACGCCCATCCGCGCCGCCGCCGAGATGGCGCTGACGATGCTCACCGGCGTCGAGATCACCAGCGCGCAGGGGCACGAGATCACCAGCAGCACCAGGGCGCGGTAGAACCACTCAGCCCAGCCGCCCAGGCCCGATAGCGGCGGCAGGACCGCCACCAAGAGCGCCCCGGCGATAACCAGGGGCGTATAGACCCGCGCGAAGCGGTCCACGAAGCGCTGCGAGGGCGCCTTGCTGGCCTGCGCCTCCTCCACCATGCGGATGATCCGCGCGATGGTGTTGTCCTGCGCCAGCCGGGTGACCCGCACCGTCAGCGAGCCCTCGCCATTGATGGTCCCGGCATAGACGGCGTCGCCGATCGCCTTCTCCACCGGCAGGCTCTCGCCGGTGACGGGCGCCTGGTTGACCGCCGAGTGGCCGGACTCGATATCGCCATCCATGGGAATGCGGTCGCTGGGGCGCACCAGGATGCGGTCGCCCACCGCCAGCGCCTCCACCGGCACCTGCACCTGCGCGTCGCCCACCAGCTTGTAAGCCACCTTGGGCGCCAGCGACATCAGCGCGCGGATGGCGTGGCGGGCGCGGTTCACCGTATAGCTCTCCAGGGTATTGCCCAGGGAAAAGAGAAAGATGACCATGGCCCCCTCGACCCATTCGCCGAGGATCATCGCCCCGACGGCGGCCAGGGTCATCAGCGCGTTCATGTCCAGCGAGCGGGTGGCGCGAAAGCCGAACCAGCCGGACTTGGCCACGTAATAGCCGCCCACCAGGATGGCCAGGGCGTACAGGGCGGTGCTGGCCGCCTCAGGCGCGCCCAGCAGCCGCAGCGCCAGGGCCAGCACGATGGCCAGCCCGGCCCCGGCCGTGGTCAGGTCGCGGCGCCTGGCCAGCAGCCGCCCCCACCAGGAGGGCGCACCCTCGGCCTGGGGCGCCGCGTTGGGGGTCCGCTCGCCGCGCAGCGTGACGGGATGGCCCATCTGCTGGCCCACCTCGGTCACGGCGCGATGAAGCGCCTCGCGCTCCTCCGCCGCGCGGGGGGTCACCGTCAGCACCGCCGTGGCGAAATTGAGCGTCGCCTCCGCCGCGCCGGCCAGACCGCGCACCGCCCCCTCAAAGTGGGCGGCGCAATCGGCGCAGTCCAGCTCGCCCACGTCATAGGCCAGCTCCAGCGCCGGCTCCGCCACGGGGACGGGGTACAGCTCGCCGCGCAGCGTCACCGGGTGGCCCATCTGCTGGCCCAGCCGCGTCACCGCCTGATGGGCGGCCAGGCGCGCCGCCTCGCCGGGCGCCGGCGTCACCGTCAGCACCGCCGTGGCAAAGCTGAGGGTCGCCGCGGCCACCCCCTCGGCGTTCTGGACCGCCTCCTCAAAGTGGGCGGCGCAATCGGCGCAGTCCAGCTCGCCCACGTCATAGACCAGGTCTCGCACTAGGCTCGTCTCGTCCATCGTCTCATCTCCCACCAACACCTACCACGAAATACACGAAATACACGAAATACACGAAAAAGGAAAGGCCAACTCCTATTTCGTGTATTTGGTGTGTTTTGTGGTTTCATCTCCTGTATCACATGTGGCAGCAGTGGTCCAGGCCCGCCCGGTAGAGGACCTCGATATGCTCGTCGTCCAGCAGGTAATAGACCTCGCGGCCCTTGCGCTCCCAGCGCACCAGGCGGCTGTTCCGCAGCAGGCGCAACTGGTGCGACACCGCCGACAGGCTCAGCCCCAGCGCCGCGGCGATCTCACCCACGTTCAGCTCGCGCCCCAGCAGCGCCGAGATGATCTGCACGCGCGTGGGGTCGGACAGGACCTGAAAGAGGTTGGCCAGGTCCTGGGCCATCCTGGGCTCCAACAGGGCCACGGGGGCCGCTTCCGCGCTCATCGCCTTCTCCTATCACACTTGAACAATTGATCAACTGTTTGCTATTATAGCACGGAATCGGCGCTTGTCAAGGGGGTAGACGAAAAAAGCAGGTCCCCCGGGGGACCTGCCCTCCTCTCAGCCCACCCGCGGGTCCCCGAGGGGACCTGCCATCCTCAGCCAGGGACCTCGGTCCCTGGCCCCCCAGTGCGCTCCTACGGCGCCACGCCCGGGCAGGTCTCCCGATACGGCCCCTCCGCGCCGAGGTAGCGCGCCCATTCGGCGGCGCTGAGGTTGCGAGCCGCGCGGGCGCAGGCCACCGCCGCAAGGTCCGCCAGGTCCCGCAGCATCGGAAGCCCCTCACCGTCCCGCCAGACGCTCATGCCATCCAGCGCATTGCGGCGCGAGCTGGCGATCACCTGCGAGCTGGCGGGCGTCTCCTGGCATTCGCCCCCCTGGCACGAGAACTCGCCGGATTCGGTCAGCACCGTGACCTGGCTGCCGCTGAGTGACCACCAGGCCTCGCGTATCTCGTCCCGCGCGAGGCCCGCCGGCCTGGACCAGGCGGCGCGGGCGCTCCCAGTGGCCGCATCCAACAACAGAAGGTCGCTCCCGCAGGCCAAGAGCAACTGGGCATCGTCCGGGCTCCAGGCCAGATAGGTGCACTCGCCTCGCTCCGACTGGGCTGGCCACAGCCTCTCGCCGGTGCGGGCGTTCCAGGCGGCCACCTCGCGTCGTGACGCGCCGATGACGGCGACGCGGGAACCGTCGTGGCTCCAGGCGCAGGCGCTGACGCTCCCTTCGCCCTGCAGGTCGGCGAGGTGGGTTCCCGTCGCCCCGTCCCAGATGGCCAGGCCGCCGCCATCGCGCGCGCCGAGGAGGCGCCAGTCCGGCGAGGGCCAGGCCGTGCTCAGGCCAGGGGCAGCAGAGGCCGCATCGGCGGGCCGTTGCTCCCAGGCCCGCCAGCGCGGGTGTCCCAGGGCGCGGGCGAGCGCCGCGCTGATGGCGTCGGCGTTGGCAAAGAAGCAGTCTTGGCTCAGACACCAGTCGTCGACCGGCAACCGCTGGGCCGCCTCCACCGCGAGCAGGAGGGCCAGGTCTCGGTCCTCCGGCAAGGCGGCCCGCGACTCGGCCACCAGCCGATGCACCCGCTCCAGGGCCAACTGCCGCTGCATGGCGGCTGCCCGCTCCTTCGCCTGGTCGCGCGCCTCCGCCAGGGCGCGGCTCTCGGCCTGCAGGGCCACGGCCGCCTGCGCCGTCGCCGCGAGCTGCGCCTGCGCCGCCGCCTGAGCCGCCGAGAGATCGGCGCCCCGCTGCTGGGCGGCCCGCCAGGCGCACAGGGCCAGCAACAGGCCGATCACCGCCAGGGTGATGGCGCCGCGCAACAGGCCCTGCCGCGCGAGCTCGCGTTGGGCGCCGCGCGCGGCCTCGCGGCACTCCCGGATAAAGTCGCCCTCCGCCTCGGTCAAGGCCTCTGGATGGCCGCTGGCCCAGCGCTCGGCCTCGGCCAGCGCCTCGTCGCGCAACAGCAGCCCCGCGGGGGAGCCGTGGGCCTCCCAGAGCGCCGCCTGCTCGCGCAGCAGGCTGCCCGGCGCCTGAGGGGTCTGGCCCCAGGAACCGTCCGGCGGCGCGGTCAGCAACCACGAGCGCTCCCCGCGCCAACTGGCCGGCGGTCTCGGCATGGGCATCCTCCCGGCGTTCATGGCTCACCCTCCTCCCCGGGCGCGGCGGGAGCGGCGCTCAGGCTCTCGGCGTCGGCGCGCTGCATCTCGGCGCGGAGGTAGGCCACCAGCTCGGCGAGGTCCGCAAAGCCGATGCGCCCCTCCGCCAGCGGCGGCTGCAGCGAGGCGCGCCAGGCGCACCCGGCCTGGCGGCTGGGCCGCCAGAGCCGCAAGAGATAGGCCCGATATCCCGTCTCGCCCTCCATCTCGCTCCTCTCCTATCCATCTGGCCCCAGCATAGCGCAGGCCTCTCTGCGGGCGCTCAATGGGCTCTCAACGGGCGCTCCACGGCTGAGAAATGGCCCCAACCTTGGCCTTTTTATGGTATAATAGGGCCAGCGGGTCCTTTGTCAGTGGTTCCGGGAGGCCAAGATGGCCCATCTGTACCTGAAGCTGCTGGGGCCTTTTCACGCCACGCTGGACGGCGCGCCGCTCGAGGGGCTGCGCTATGACAAAGCGCGCGCCCTGCTCAGCTACCTCGCCATGGAAGCGGCCCGCCCCCACCCCCGCGAAAAGCTCGCCGGCCTCCTTTGGCCCGACCACCCCGAGAGCGCCGCCCGGCAAAACCTCAACCAGGCCCTCTTTGTCTTGCGCCGCGCCTTGCGCGAGCCCGAGGCCGCGGTCCCCTTCTTGTTGAGCGCCCCCGACCGCGTGCAGTGGAACCCCGCCAGCGACGCCGCCGTGGACGCGCGGGAGCTGGCCGCGCTGGTGGCAGCGTGCCAGGCGCACGAGCACGTCCGGCAAGAAGCCTGCGCCGAGTGCCTGCCGCGGCTGGAGCAGGCGGCAGCGCTCTACGAGGGACCGTTCCTGGAGGGCTTTTCCTTGGCGGACGCGCCCGAGTTCGAGGAGTGGTGCAGCTTGCAGCGCGAGCGCGCCCAGCGGCTGGCGGTGCAGGCGCTGGCCGGGCTGGCCGAGGCCCGCTGCCAGCGCAGGGAGTACACGCAGGCGCTGGAGGCGGCGCGCCGGGCGGAGGCGCTGGACCCCTGGCAGGAGGAGACGCAGCGGCAGCTCATGACGCTCTTGGCCGAGAGCGGCGACCGCAACGCTGCCCTGGCGCAGTACGAGCGCTGCCGGGAAGCGCTGCAGCGCGAGTTGGGGGTGGAGCCGGCCGCCGAGACGACGGCGCTCTGTGAGCGCATCCGCGAGGGGCAGGTCGGGAGCCCGCCCGGACCCCAGGGCGCCGAGCAGCTCTCCAGCCTCCCCGCCTCGCTCTTTCCCCTGGTGGGGCGCGCCGAGGAGCTGGCCCGGCTTTCGGCCTGCCTCCGCGACCCGGACTGCCGCCTGCTGACCATCCTCGGCCCGGGCGGCGTCGGCAAGACGCGGCTGGCCGTGGAGGTCTGCGGGATCGCGAGCGACGCGTTCCAGCACGGGATAGGCTTTGTCCCGCTCTCGGCGGTATCGGCAGACGGGCTGCTCTCGGCCATCGCCCGGGCGCTGGGCTTTGCCTTCTACGCGGGGGCGGGCGTTCCGCCGAGGGAGCAGTTGCTCGCCTATCTCCGGCGGAAGCGGACCCTGCTCGTCCTCGATGGCTGCGAGCACCTCCTGGAAAGCATGGCTCTGGTCGGCGAGATCCTGGCGGCGGCGCCGGGGGTCAAGGTGCTGGCCACCTCCCGGGCGCGGCTCAACCTGCCGGGGGAGCAGCTCTTCCCGCTGGAGGGGCTGGCCCTCACCCCTGCCCCCTCTCCCAAGGCGTTGGGAGAGGGGAACAGGGCGGCGTTTCACGCCGCATCGGTTTCAGACGCGTTGGAGGGGCGGGGTGAGGCTCCGGCGGTCGCGCTCTTTATCGCCGCGGCGCAGCGGGCGCGGCCCGGCTACGCGCCGACCGACGCCGACGCCCCCGCGGTGGCGGCCATCTGCCAGCGGGTGGAAGGGCTGCCCCTGGCGCTGCTGCTCGCCGCGACCTGGATGCACCTGCTCAGCCCCCCGGAGATCGCCGCCCAATTGCAGGAGGACTCGGGGCGCGGCCTCGACTTGCTCGCCGCCGACTGGCAGGGCGTACCCGAGCCGGAGCGGAGCATGCGGGCCACCCTGGACCGCTCCTGGTCGCTCTTGGGGGAGCGGGAGCAGGCGATCCTGGCGGGGCTGGCGGTTTTCCGCGGGGGGTTCACGGCGGAGGCGGCGGAGGCGGTGACCGGGGCCACGCTGCGCGACCTGGCCCGGCTGGCCGATCGCTCGCTGATCTACCGGCGCGAGTCGGGGCGCTACGACCTCCACGACCTGCTGCGCGAGTACGCGGCGGCCAAGCTGGCAGCGACGGCGGATAGCGGCGAGAGAGCCCGCGAGCGGGCGGCAAGTTACCTGGCGCGTTGCCTGGCGGCGTGGCAGCAGGAGATCTTTGGCCCAGGCCAGCCGGAGGCGCTGGACCGGATCGAGCGAGAGCTGGGCAACGTGGTAGCTTGCTGGGAATGGGCGCTGGCCAGGGAGCGGGCCGACTGGCTGGCCGTGGCCGCCGAGAGCGTTGGCCGGCACGAGATCCTTCGCCAGCCCATTCATGGGGTGTCCTGGACGGCAACAGCGACTGCGCTGCGGGAGTGGATCGGCCGCAAACGAGGTCAGGAGCCGGCGGCCTGGCTCGATGAGGCTCGCGCCCTGGGGCGGGTGGCCTTTTGGGTGCGCTGGCTCTTTGCGCTGCCGTTGGAGCCCACGCGGGAGCTGCTGGCGGAGAGCCTGGCCCTGCTGGAAGAGCAGGAGCGAGGGGGGCAAGAGGTTCGCCTGGAGAAGGCGCAGGTGCTGCTGGCCCTGGGGCATGCTTCCACCTTTGATCAGACGGCAAGAAGGCGCTGGTTGGTGCCGGCCCTTGAGCTGTTCTCCGCTCTGGGTCAGCGGGCCTATGCGGCCAAGGCATCGCGATATATAGGCATAGGATACCGGATCGAGCGCGATCTGGCCCAGGCCAGGAAGGCGCACGACCAGGAGCTCGCACTGATCCGCCAGGTGGGAGACCCCAACGGGCTGGGGACGGCCCTCGACGAGTCTGCGCTGCTGGCCCTCTACGAAGGCGACGCGGGGCGGGCCGAGCGGGAAGCGCGGGAGGCCTGGGCCCTCAACTGGGGCCGGGGCCGCAATTACCGGCTCACCTTTTCACAGTCGCTGGGCTTTGCGCTGTGGGCAGTCGGCAAGTACGAGGAGGCGCTGGCCTGGGCCGAGGGGATGATTCCGACCTGGGAGCGGGAGATGCCCGCCACGGCCTATCTGCCCCATCTGCATGGCGCCATCGCGCTGATGCACCTGGGGCGCTACGCCGAGGCGCGGACGCGCCTCGAAGGCATCAGCCAGCGCTTCAATTCGTTTGCTTACGGCACCGATATAGTCCTGTACCTGGGGTTCGTCGCCATCGCGAAGGGGCGCTACGCTGAGGCAGCCAACCGGGGGCAGGAGGCTGAGGAACGACGTCAGGGCGGCCAAGCTGGGGCTGGCCGAGGGTGGGTGGCCTCGCTCCTGCTGGGACTGGCCGAACGGAGGCTGGGGCGCAGGGAAGAGGCCAGAGAGCACCTGATCACCGCCGCCTGTTATTCCTGGCGCGCGCGCATGTCGTACTACTTTGCGCCCTGGCCGGTGAGCGATGCACCCCTGCCCTGGGCGGCGCTGCTGCTCCGCGATCAGGGCCGTGTGGAACTTGCGCTGGAGCTGCGGGCGCTGGCCTTGCAGCGGCCCTGGTTCGCCAACTCGCGCTGGTTCCACGACGTGTTTTGGGAGCCAATCGTCGCAGCCGCGGCCACGCTCTCGCCAGAGGTCGTCGCCGCCGCCGAGGAGCGGGGTCGGCAGCGGGACGCGGCGGCGACGGTGCGCGAGCTCATCGCCGAACTGGAGGGCGAGACAGGGTCCTGAGGGGACGGGGCGCGGCGGCCCAGGCCATCACTCGCCCGCCGGATGTGGAAACCTTTCGTGGCCGGCCGTCGTAGTAACATGGTCAGCCCATTCGATCGCGAAAGGAAGAGAGCATGCGCACGACAAGGTTGTTCGCTTGGGTCCTTCTCTTGGCAACGCTTTCCCTCAGCGGCTGCGCCGGAGGCACGCCAGCGCCACCGGCGACGCCCCCCGCTTCGCCCCCGGCCATCGCCAACCCGGCCTCGGAGAATTGCCTCAAGCAGGGCGGCACCTTGGAAATCCGCAAGCGCGGCGACGGCGGCGAATACGGCGTCTGCCTCTTCGAGGACAACCGCCAATGCGAGGAATGGGCGCTTCTGCGCGGGGACTGCCCGGTCGGCGGCCGTAAGGTCACCGGGTACGTCACCGAGGCGGCCCAATACTGCGCCATCACCGGCGGGGAATACGCCGTCACCGGCAACAGCAACACGGATAACGAGCAAGGCACCTGCACCCTGAAGGACGGGCAGGTCTGCGATGCCCGGGAGTACTACCAGGGCAAGTGCCCCGCGCCCGCCGGACAGGCCAGCTATGCCGACCCCTTCGCCTACTGCGCCGCCGTGGGCGCCGCCGATGTCCCAGCGGCGCCTTACGACGGGCCGGCCATGCCCGAGGCCATCGTCCAGGCCATGGTCCGGCAGGGGATCATCGCCAGCGACGCGCCGGCCGCCATCCAGCAGAACGCCGTCTGGCGGTGCATGAACAGCCAGGTGTGGGCCTGCCATCGCGGGGCCAACCTGCCCTGCGAGGAAAAGGCGGATACGTCCAAGGTGGCCAGCGCGGAGATGAGCGAGTTCTGCAAGGCGAACCCCGCGGCCAGCGTCATCCCGGCGGCCGTAACCGGGCGGGCCACCGTCTACGAGTGGAAGTGCGCCGATGGGCAGCCCCGGGTCGCCAAGCAGGTCTTCCAGAGCGACCCGCAGGGGTACCTGGCCGACTTTTGGCAAGAGCTGGCGCCCCAATAGGCGTCTGCTCGCCTGGCTCCGCAAAAGACAAGACCCTAAAGGTCCACCTTTAGGGTCTCTTTTTTGCTAAGGCTGCGGCGGCGTCCCCGCATCCGCCGGGATGGGCACGCCATCGGGCAGCGTGCGGAGGTACGCGCACGAGGTGAGGCGCACGTCCTCCCAGACGTGCCCCTCCGCCTCGAACGTGGCGATGTCCTTGATCCAGCGCTTCTTGCCCTCCTCGATGCGATAGATGTGCGGGCTCTCGGCGCATTTGAGCAGGATGTGGAGGGGCGCCCCTTGCTCGAACTGGGCGAGGAAGGCGGCGTCCACCTCATGCACCTCGGACCAGCGGTAGCCTAGCAGGTCAAAGGCTTCCAGGCTACTGATCCAGCGGAGCTTGTTGTCCTCCAGCACATAGACCTGGTCCCCCTCGCCCTTGAGCACCAGCCCGTCGCGGATGATGATGGAGGTCGCGTCCGGCAGGATGCGCGCCAGGCTGACGCCGTAGCGGGTCACCGGGATGTTCATCAGCACGATCAGCGCCAGGATGAGCACGATCAAGCGGCCCAGGGTGCGGTCGAGCTGGATGCTGGGCTGGCGCGCCGGCGGCGTCCAGCCGGGGTCGCCGGGACGGGGCTCCGCGGCGGGCGGCTTGCCCGCGGGCTGCTGCGCCGGACGCACTCCTGAGGATTGCGCTACAGGCGCTGGCTCGGACGCGAGGCGCAATCCTCCGGATTGCGCGCCGGGCGCTGGCTCGGACGCCGGACACGATCCTGAGGATTGCGCTACAGGCGCCGGCTCAGGCGCCGGACGCGATCCAGAGGGTTGCGCTACAGGCGCTGGCTCGGACGCGTGGCGCAATCCTCCGGATTGCGCTCCGGACTGCGCTACAGATTGCGCCACGGGTGGCGTCGCAGCAGGACGGCGCGCGGCCTGGCGCTCCGCCAGGGCATCCAGCAAGAGGTCGAGGATCTGGTCCACCTTGGCGTTCGAGGTCGGCTTTTGTTCAGTCATCGCTCGCCCCCTATTTCACCACGAAAAAGCCCAGCACCTCGCCGATGCTGGCAAAGATATTGGCGTAAAAGTTGCCGCCCAACTGGCGAAAGAGCTCGAAGGGCAGCCCGGGCGCGCCCACGAAAGGCCGCAGCGTCCAGGCCATCTGGCTCCCCACAAAGCCATAGACGAGGATCCACAGGCGCATGACGCTGCCCCGCGCGCGAGCCCCCTCCTTGCCCGCCGCCGAGACCACCCGCATCCCCTGGCTGAGGAAAACCACCCCCACCCCGCCGGTGATGGCGAAAATCATCACGTTCAGCAGCTTGAAGAACTGATAGTTGGCGGTGGTCAGCAGGAAAAAGAGGGTGATGGGCGCAAAGCTGAGCAGCAGCACCGACGTGACGGTGATGGCCGTGAGGATCAGGCAAAAGTTCTGGGTGAGGCTCTGGTTGGAGCCAAAGAGCACGTTGAAAAAGTAGAGGGTGGGCGAGCTGATCACCAGCGTGGCGAGGAAAAGGAGCGGCAGCTTGGCCGCCGAGCTCAGCGACTGCCAGAGGCTGTGGCTGGAGCCGAGCACGGCGCCATAGAGCGCCAAAAAGATGACGCTGGAGATGAGCATGGCGCGCATCTTGGCCCCCAGCCCTTGGCCGTCCTTGATCTCGGCGAAAAAGTGGTAGCGGTTGCGCAGGATCGTCTCGATCACCGCCAGGTCTTTCATCTGCGAGTTCCTCCCCTGATGATTGTACACGGATGCGGACGGAGCGGACGGATTCAGGACATGTCAGGATGATCCGTGGCCATCCGCCCGATCCGTGTCCGCGTCTGCTACATCTTCCGGCGTCGCGCGGGTCCACTCTCACCAGCGCAGCGCGGCGGCGCTGCCAAACAGGACCGTGAGCCCCCAAAAGATGACCCAGGCCGCCAGGGCATAGCGCCAGCGCGGCAGCTTGAGCAATGGCACCAGCAGGGCAACCACGGCCACGAGCCAAAAGCTGGGCCGGGAAAGAAGCTGTGGCCAGCCCAGCGCCGTGCCATCCGGAGCGTAGACGAGCCAGCGCAAGGCCAGGGCGCAGACCACCGGCACGGCGGCGGCCATCACCGCGTCGGCGGTGCCCCAGCCGGCGTGCGCCCCCTGCAAGGCGCGGCCCACCTGCGCCTCCGCGCCGAAGCGGCGCGCCGCCTGGGCCAGCGCCGCGGCCTCGTCCAGCCCGCCCGCCAGCCCCTCGGCCACGGCCTCCTCCAGGTGGACGCGCAGCTCCTCCAGGAGCTCCGCCTCCCGCTCGCCGTCCAGGTCCATCTGGGCGCGCAGCCGCTCCAGCAGCGCGTCGATCTCACATGCGAGGCCGGCTGCCATCACGCCGCCTCATCCAGGCCCAACAGGGCGTCCACGCTGCTGCGAAAGGCGCGCCACTCCCGCCGCTCCTCGGCCAGCCGCTGGCGCCCCTGGTCGGTGATCTCGTAATACTTGCGGCGGCGTCCCTCCCCACTCTCCTGCCAGTACGATCTCAGATAGCCCTGCCGCTCCAGCTCGTGCAGCCGGGGATACACCAGCCCCTCCTTAAAGTCAAAGCCGCCCTCGCTCCGCCGCTGGAGCTCCTTGATCACCTCGTAGCCATGGACCGGGCGGCCCAGCTCGGCCAGCAGGTGGAGCAGGATCACCGCAGTGGTCCCTTTGCGCATCTGGTCCTGGTAGGTCATGGATGGCGCTCCTATACTCTAGATACTAAAGTAATAGCAAGTATAGCACAGGATCGCGCGGTTGTCAAGTAGTCTCTGGGTTGCTTCCTCCCCCATTTCGCCTATAATAACCCCACTGGACTGGAACGATCTCCGAGCGGCGTGGCCTAAAGAATCGCCCATGGCGCGCCGCCGATAGGGTGCAGCGGGAAACGGCTGCGCCTCCCGCGTTTGGAAAGGGGATTCGTTGGCCGGGCTCTTGGCCAGCGTGTCTGCCTGCGACGCGCTGGCTTTTTCTATTGGGAGGTTAGAACATGGCATCTGCCGCGCAACCCGCACGCTTTCACTTTAGCACCCGCGACCTGCTGATGATGGCCGCGCTGGCGGCGCTGGGCGGCGTCACCGGCACGGCGGTCAACGCCATCGGCGACGCGCTGCAGGCGGTGTTCGGCTTTGCCGGGTCCATGCAGTGGGCCTCCGGCCTCCACGTCCTCTGGCTGGTGCTCGCCGTGGGGCTCACCCGCAAGGCCGGCGCGGGCACGGTGACCGGCCTGCTCAAGGGCGCCGTCGAGTTCCTCAGCGGCAACACCCACGGCCTCCTGGTGCTCCTGGTGGACCTGGTGGCGGGGCTATGCGTGGATTTGGGGATGCTCCCCTTCCGCCGCCGCGGCTCGCTCCCGGCCTATGGGCTGGCCGGCGGGCTGGCCTCCGCCTCCAACGTCCTGGTCTTTCAGCTGTTCGCCGCCGCCCCGGAGGACGTGCTCCGTTACGTCTGGGCCCTGGTGGCCCTCGCCGCCCTCTCGGGCGTGGTGCTGGCCGGCGTGCTGGGCTACGGCTTGCTGCAGAGCCTGCGCAAGTCCGGGGTGGTCCGCGACCAGCCCGCCGCGCCGGTGCGCGCGCCGCTCTACGCCGCCTTCTTGGTGGCCATGGCGGCGCTGGCCGTGGGCGGCGGGGTGATCCTGCGCCGCAACCTGCAAGGGCCGCCCAGCGTCGCCATCACCGGCGACGTGGCCGCGCCCTATACCTACGCCGTCGCCGAGGGCGCCTTTGCCACGGTGGAGGCGCAACTCGCCATGCAGGGCATGGCGCGACGCTACACCGGCGTGCCGCTGCGCGAGATCATCGCCCAGGCCCAGCCCGGCCCGGCGACCGCCTCCGCGGTAGTCACCGCCAGCGACGGCTATAGCTTTTTCATCTCGCGCCGTGAGATCGAGTCGAACCCCGACCTCTTGCTGGCCCATTCGGGCGAGGGCGACCAGGTCGCCTACCAGATCGCCGGCGCGGAGAACTCGAAGGCTTGGGTGCGCAACGTGACCGAGATCAGGCTGGTGGGCCAGGCGCTGCTGGAGGTGCGCGGCGCCGTGGATCGCCCCTTCCCCTATAATCCCGACGACTGGCAGCTCGAGATGGACAACGCCCAACTCGACCTGGGCCAGGGCGTGAAAAAGTACCAGGGCTCCGCGCTCCAGGCGGTGCTCGAGCGGTGGGAGGTCCAAGCCGGGGCCAAGACGCTGCGCTTTATCACCCGCGATGGCGCCACCGCCGAGCTGCCGCTGGCCGAGGCCCAGGGCGACGCCGACTGGCGCATCTGGACGGTCAGCGACACGCCGAGCATGACGCTGGCGATCGCCCACGCGGGCGGCCGGGTCCTGGCACTGGACGTGGTCACGCTCGAGGTGCAATAGCCCGGCCATGATCGACATCCGCGGCCTCACCTGGCGTTTCGACGGCGCGCCCCGCCCGGCCCTGCAGGAGATCACCCTGCGCATCGAGCCGGGCGAGCTGGTGGTGATCTCGGGCCCCAGCGGCTGCGGCAAGTCCACCCTGGCGCTGGCCATGGGCGGCTATCTCTTTCAGCAGTACCACGGCCAGGCGGAGGGGAGCGTCGAGGTGGGCGGGCTGGACGTGCGCCAGGTCCCCATCTATCGCGCCGCCGAGATCGTCGGGCTGGTGCAGCAGAACCCCGAGAACCAGTTCTGCACCCTGAACGTGATGGACGAGCTGGCCTTTGCGCTGGAGAACCGCCGCTATCCCCCCGCCGAGATTCGCCAGCAGATCGCCTGGGCGCTGGAGGTGGTGGGCGCCGCCCACTTGCGGGACCGCGCGCTGGCGACGCTGTCCGGCGGCGAAAAGCAAAAGGTCGCCATCGCCTCCATGCTGGTGGGCCGCCCCCAGGTGCTGATCCTCGACGAGCCGACCTCCAGCCTGGACCCCGCCGCCACCCGCGCCGTGCTGGAGGCCATCGGGCGGCTGCGGCAGGAGGCGGGGCTCACCGTGGTGATCATCGAGCACAAAACCGCCTACCTGGAGCCGCTGCGCCCGCGCCGCATCCTCATGCGCGAGGGGCGGATCGTCCCTGGCGGCGGCGCCGCTGCCCTGCGCGCCGAGGTCGCCTGGCCCCCCGCCCGCCCGCCCGCTGCCCGCGCCCCCGGCGCCGAGCCGCTGGTGCGGGTGGAGGGGCTCTCCTTCGCCCACGGGGAGGCCCCTGTGCTGCGCGAGGTTAGCCTGGCGGTCTATCCGGGCGAGCTGGTGGCGGTGATGGGGCGCAACGGCTCGGGCAAGACCACGCTGCTGCGTTGCCTGCTGGGGCTGGCCAAGCCCACCGCCGGCGAGGTGCGGGTGGCGGGCCGCGACGTCCGCCGCACGCCGGTCTCGACGCTGGCCCGCGACGTGGGGCTGATCTTTCAGAACCCCGACCACCAGATCTTTGCCGATAGCGTCTGGGCGGAGGCGGTTTTCGCGCCCTATAACCTGGGACTCGCCGACGGGGCGGACGCCCGCGCCGAGGCGCTGCTGGCCGATTACGGCCTGCTCCCCTATCGCGACCAGCACCCCTACCGGCTGAGCTATGGGGAGAAGCGGCGGCTCAACCTGGCCGCGGTCCTCTCCTACGCGCCGCCGGTGCTGCTGCTGGACGAGGTGCTGGTGGGGCAGGACCCCGCCAACGCCGCCTTTCTGTTGGGCCAACTGACCCAATTGGCGGCGGCGGGGCGCGCCATCGTCCACGTCACCCACGACCCGCTGACCACCCTGCGCTACGCCGACCGGCTGGTCTTTCTGGACGACGGCCGGGTCATCGTGGACGACGCGCCGGAAGCGGCCTTTGCCCGGCTGGAGGCAACGGGCTACCAGCCCTACCTGCCCCTGTACGATCTGCCCGCGGGGGAGGGTTAGCCATGGCCCGCCAGCGTCTGGCCTATCGCCCCGGCCGCTCCTGGCTGCACCGGCTGCACCCGCTGGTCAAGCTGGGCTGGCTGGCGCTCCTGAGCTTGGCCCTGTTCGTGGCGCCGACGGGCGCGCTGGTGGCCGTGACACTGGCCGTGGCCCTGCTGGCGCTCTGGGCGACCGGCCTGCGCTCCTGGCGCGAGTTCCCCGGCCTGCGGCTGCTGCTCCCCACCTGCGCCCTGCTCTTTGTCCTGCAGGCGCTCTTTCGGCGCGAGGGCGAGGTGGTGGTGCGCCTCTGGCCCTTTGGCGGCGGCGCCCTGCCGGTGACTGACGCCGGGCTCGCGGTGGGCTGGCTGATCAGCGGGCGGTTCCTCGCTATCATCCTGCTCAGCTATGCCTTGCTGCTCAGCACCGAGCCGAACGACCTGGCCTACGCGCTCATGGCGGCAGGGCTCCCCTACCGCTATGGCTTTATGCTGGTCACGGCGCTGCGGCTGATGCCGATTTTCGAGTTGGAGGGGAACACGGTCTATGACGCGCAGCTCGCTCGGGGCGTGCGCTACGACGCCCGCTCGCCCCTGCGGCTGCTGACGCTGCTGCGGCGGCTGCTCTTGCCGCTGCTGGTCTCGGCGTTGGGCAAGGTGGACGCGCTGGCCGTCTCCATGGAGGGGCGCGGCTTTGGGCAATACCCCGACCGGACCTTTCTCCGCGAGGTGCGGATGTCGCGGCGGGATTGGTGGGCGGCGGCGTGGCTGGCGCTGGCCGCGGTGGCGCTGGTCGTCTGGTGGGTCTCGGGAGGATGAGAACCACGAAACACACGAAAAACACGAAAATAGAACAGGCCCGTCCTGATTTCGTGTGTTTCGTGTGTTTCGTGGTGGATAAGCGTTCATAAGCGAGGCGGCATGATCTTTTGGGAAGAGCTGGTCCATTCGATTGGCATGTACCCGCTGCTGTACCTGGCGCTCTTGGCGGCGCTGGGGATCGCGGCGGCGGCGCTGACGCGCGCGGCGATCTGGTGGGCGCGGGGGCGGCCGGCCGGGCGGCGCGGCCAGGTCGGGCGCCGGCTGGCGCGGGTCGTGACCATCGCGCTGGCGCACCAGCGGGCGCTCCGGCGCCCCTTGGGCGGCGTCATGCACCTGCTGATCATGGGCGGGGCGCTCCTTTGGGGCGCGGCCACCCTGCTGACTCATTATGTTTATGTCAACGGCGACCTCTTCGAGGCCGCGGGGCCAGCGCACCTGGCCTCCGACCTGGGGCTGCTGGCCCTGCTGGTCGGGCTGATCCTGGCCGTCGCGCGCCGCCTCGCCCGCCAGGTCCCCCACCGCGCCGAGGATGGCGCCGTGCTGGGGCTGGGCTTGGGGCTCGCGCTGATCGCCTGGTTCGCCGAGGGGCTCTTTATCCGCCTGGCCGATCCACCCTGGGCGGAGAGCGCCTTTCTCAGCGGCCTCGTGGCCAAGGCGCTCAAGGACGGCTCGCCCGACCTGGCCCGCTCGCTCTATGCCTGGACCTGGCAGCTCTTGCACGCCGGTTTCATCGCGCTGCTCGCCTGGCTCCCGCTGACCAAGCTGCGCCACCTGGTGGCCGCGCCGGTGGCGGTCTATGCGGGCAACCTGGAGCCGCCCGCTCGCTGGGAGGCGCTGGACCTTGAGGATGAGGCGGCGCCGCTGGGGATCGGCGAGGCGGCGGACCTGACCTGGAAGTCGCGCCTGGACGCCGACGCCTGCACCCGCTGCGGGCGCTGCACCGCCGCCTGCCCCGCCCAGCGCGCCGGGCAGGGGCTGGACCCCTATACCGTGCTGATGGCCGCCGCGCCAGACGCTTCCGGCCAATCCCTGGCCGAGCGGGCCGGCGGCGAGGCGATCTGGGCCTGCACCGCCTGCCTGGCCTGCGAGACGGTCTGCCCGGTGAGCGCCGAGCCGCTGCGGATCATCGCCGGGCTGCGCCGCCAGCAGGTGCTGGCCACGGGCCAGTTCCCGCCGCACCTGCAAGAGGTCTGCCGAGGGCTGGAGCGCCAGGGCAACCCCTGGGCGCTGGCCGCGGACCTGCGGCTCCCGCTGGACGCGCCGACCTTGGCTCCTGGCGACCAGACCGACGTGCTGCTGTGGGTCGGCTGCGCGGGCGCTTATGACCCGGAGGCCCACGCCGCCACCGAGGCGCTGGTCCGCATCTTGCGCGCGGCGGGGGTAGATTTCGCCACGCTGGGCGAAGACGAGCGCTGCTGCGGCGACGCGGCGCGTCGCATCGGCAGCGAGGACCTCTGGCAGAGCCTGGCGCGGGAGAACATCGCCGCGCTGCAGGCCCGGCGCTTTCGGCGAATCGTGACCCTCTGCCCGCACGGGTATAACACCCTTGCCCACGAGTACCCGCAGCTCGGCGGCGAGTTCGCGGTGCGGCACGCCACGTCCTTCGTGGCCGAGCTGCTGGCCCAGGGCCGGCTCCGCTTGCGGCCAGCCTCCGGCGAGCCGGTCGCCGTGGCCTACCAGGACCCCTGCACCCTGGGGCGCGGGCCGGACGCCGCCGCCCCGGCGCGGGCGCTCTTGGCGGCGCTGCCTGGGGTGCGGCTGGCCGAGCTGTCGCCCGCGGGCCGGGAGGCGCTCTGCTGCGGCGGCGGGGGCGGCCAGGCCTGGATGGAGCGCCCGGCGGGGCAGCGGGTCAACGCGCTGCGCGCCCAGGACGTGGCCGAAAGCGGGGCGGCGCTCTGCGCCACGGCCTGCCCCTATTGCCAGCAGATGCTGCGCGAGTCGCTGGCCGACCTGCCGCAGCCCATCCCCGCGCGTGACGTCATCGCGCTGGTGGCCGAGGCGCTGGATGTGGAGTAGGAGAATAAACCACGAAACAGACGAAATACGCGAAATAGGAACCAGCCCGGCCTTTTTTCGTGTGGTTCGTGCATTTCGGGGTTCCAGTTCCTGGTGTTTGCAGGTTTGGCGGCGAATCATATCCCAGCTTGAGGGTAACGACATGACGAATAATCGTTGGTGGGTCATCGGGTTTGCCGCGCTGGTGGGCCTCTTGGTGGGCGTGGCGCTGACCGGCTGGCAGGTGCTGCCCGCCAAAGAGATGGCCGCGCGAGCCACCTGCGCCGATTGCCACGACCTCCACGGCGCCATCGAGCTGGAGGAAGCGCCCTTCCAGTCGCAGGTCTGGCTGCTGGGCGACGTGCCCAGCACCGCCTACTTTTTTGTTAACGACCTCTTTCCGCTGGCCAACCAGCAGCGCGGCGACCAGATCGCCCTGCCCGAGCTACTGGCCCGATATGGCGTGACCGAGTTCGAGCGGGTGGCCCTGCAATCGCTGGATGGCGGCCTGGTGGTGATCGAACGCCAGTACGTCACCGCCGAGTCGGCGCTGGTCCCCTACCTGGAGGGGCTGCGCTTCCGCGACGAGAACCAGCACGAGTCCACCTGGCTCAAGGGCGTGCGCTGGATCATCGTGGCGGGCGCGGAGGCGCCGCTGACCGTGGACGGCGCGTCCACCTCGCTGGGACGGCTGATGCTGGGCGGGATCGAGAACGTGGCGGAGGGAAGCGGCCAGGCGATGTTCAAGAGCCCGCTGGACGAGCAGATCTACAAGGCCATCTATACCCACGTCCACCCAGGCGCGCCGCTGCGCCGCGCGCTGGCCCACCCCGGCTTTGCCACGCTGCGCGTCTCCACGACCGGCGGCGAGGTCCGCGAGCTGGGCTATGACATCGCGCGGGACGCCGTGCTGATCCGGCTGGGGAAAGAGTTGGTGCTGGCCCTGCCCAACGCGGCCAGCCGCGACTGGGTAACCGGCGTCGCGTCCATCGAGTCCATCCCCTGAGGAGAAGCGCATGAGAAAGCTGACCCTGATCGCCCTGCTGCTCGCGCTGGCGCTGGCGGGGTGCGCGCCGGCCTGGCAGCTCACCCTGACCGGCGGCGACGCGCCCGTCGTTTTCGACGCGGCGGCCTGGAAGGCGCTCGCCGAGGAGCTGCCCGACCCTGACCGCGAGGATGCACTGCGCCTGGAGCAAGTGCTCTGGGAGGCGGGTTTCCCGGCGGTGGAGCGCGTCGCCGTGGGCGGGACCAGCTATGACTGGAACGACCTGCACGACAGCGCCTGGCTCACCCGCCGCGGCGCGCTAGAGCTGGGCGAGGCCAAGGTCGAGCTGGGCCCGGCGAGCGAGCTGGCCGTGACGCCGCCGGCGCTGCTGGCCCAGGCGGAGGCGTCCATCACCGACATCGCCCCCACCATCGCCCAGGCGCTGGGGGTGCCCGCCCCCGCCCAGGCCACCGGCCGCGCCCTGACCGCCGAGCGGGCCCCGCACGTGGCGCTGGTCTACCTGGACGGGTTCGGCTACCTGCGCTATCAGGAGGCCCGCGCCGCCGGGTGGATCCCCAACCTGGCCGCGCTGGGGGAGCCGCTCTGCGCGTTGACGGTCTATCCCTCGGCCACGCGCAACGCCACCGCCGCGCTGCTCACCGGCGCGCCGCCGATCATCAACGGGGTGCGGGACCGCGACCTGCGCACCACCGAGGCCGAGACGATCCTCGACGTGCTCAAAGAGGCGGGGCGCAGCAATCAGGTGGTGGAGGGGAACGCGCTCGCCTTTAACCTGCGCAACGCCACCTTCAAGCTCTCCGGGGACGTCGATGGCGACGAGAACACCGACGATGAGGTGCTGGCGAATACGCTGGCCGTGCTCGAAGGGGGAATGCCCGATCTTCTGTTTGCCCACTTCCACGGCATCGACGACGCCGGGCACGGCGATGGGCCGGATAGCCCCGTGGAGATCGCGCGGATTCAGGAGGCCGACCGCGGGCTGGGCGAGATCATCCAGCGGCTCCCCTCAGGGACGCTGCTCATTGTCTTTGCCGACCACGGCATGCGGGCGGTGCAAGAGGATGAGCGCCAGGGCAACCACGGCACCCTCCTGGCGCGGGACATGTTCATCCCGATCATCCTGTATCGTTGTCCATAGGGGAAATCCACCGCAGAGGCGCGGAGTACGCAGAGAAAAAACTGGGCCGCAGCCGAGGAGATTCGCAGCCCTCGACCGCCAGAGATCGTCTCCCTCCTGCTCCGTCTCGCTCCGCGCTCTCTGCGTCTCGGCGGCGCATTTCCCGGCAACAAAAAGAGGCCCCCGTGATGCTGCGGGGGCCTCTGTCTTGAGCGGTAGGACTATTTGACTTCGAGGCTGGCCAGCCCCTTGACCCAGGTCTTGCTGGCCATGCCGGGCATGACCAGTTGCAGCGCGCCGTCGCTGCCGATGGCCACCAGGCAATCGCCGCAGCCAGCGACGTCGGCGTAGGGGATCTCGGCGGCAAAGCCGTCGCCAGCGGTGGCGGTGAGCGTCGCGCCGGACTTGATGCCCGCCTTGTCCAGCACCGCCTGCAGCTTGACTCCCTCATAGGTGCCCATCTCGCCGGACTTGGGGTGGGCAGCCTGGATGCTGACCACGCCCAGGGCCTTCAGCTCGTCCAGGCTGAGGCCGAGCGTCCCGACCTGGAGCGCCGCCGGGCCAGCGGCCGGCGCCGGGGTGGCGGTGGGCGCGGGCGTGGGGCTCTTGGTCGGGAGCGGCGTGGGCGAGGCGATGGCCGTCTCCTCCACCACCAGGTCGGTGACCTGGAAGAGCCAGTGGTTGGCCGGCTTGTCCGGCGCCACCAGGCGGATGGGGCCATGCTCCTTGTCGTCGGCGATCCACGTCCCGTCCAGCTTGAGCGCGATGATCGCGTTGTTGAGGTCCGCCATGGTCATCTGGATGGCGTACCCATCGGCGGCGATGGCGGTCACGCCGGTGGCCTGGGCCGAGATGCCTGCCTCTTGCAAGATCGGGTCCAACGCCGGGCCTTCCCAGGAGTTGGTGGTGTCCTCGCCCTGGGACTTGCGCATGACAATGTTCTCCAGCGCGACCTGGTCCCGCTTGGCCAGGTCCGCATAGCTCAGCTCCAGCGGCTTGCTCACCGCCCCGCTGACCTTGAGCGTCCACTCCATCTTGGGCGCCTTGGCCCCCTGGCTGCATCCCGCCGCCAGCGCCGCCAACAGCACCAGCGCGATGACCCCATAAAGCCCCAGTGACGTTCGCTTCGACATGATTGTGCCTTCCTCCTCCCGGTTGATCGCCCTGCTGCGGACACAAAAAGACTGGCATCTCCGCCCCGGGACAGGCAGAAACGCCAGTGACCAACGAGCCGTCACCGCGTTCTCCTTTCCAAACACGGGGGGCGGCGCCGTTTCCAGCGCTGCCGTTTGCCCCCAGAGGGGGCGCGACCACACGCCATGTCCTGATGATTTAGGCCATGTGGTTCGGAGAACCGTTGCTGGGGGACATTATAGCACGGTGGCCACGCGGCGCAAAACGGGCAGCCGCACGCTTTCACCTTCCGATGGCCATTTGGATATTTGGCCCAATGGTTGCACAATAGCGTTAGGAGGACGGCCAGCGGGCCGCCCTGATTCGCCGCCGCCTCGGAGGGGAACCGGGTGCGGGCAAGCCGCTTCTGATCACGCAAAGGGGCAACCATGGATCATCACGCGCCCACACAACATCGAGCATGGCGCAGCGCCCTGCTCTGCCTGATCCTGCTGGCCGCAGGCTGGGTCGCCAGCCCTCTGTCGAGCCGCACGCGCGGGACCGAGCGCTTTGGAGCCAGCGCCGCGATGGAGCTGGCGGAGGAGCGAGGGCCGGCCCGCTGGAACGACGGCGCGCTGCCCGCCGCGGTGGTCATCCTCAGCTTTGACGCCGCAGTGCAGGGCGAAGACGTGCTGCTCAGCTGGACCACCGAGTCCGAGATCGACACCCTGGGGTTCCACCTCTACCGCAGCCTGACCCTCTACGGCACGCGGACCAAGATCAACCCTTCCCTTATCCCAGCGCAGCATCCGGGGCAACCGCTCGGGGACTCCTATGAGTACCTGGATACGACGGTGGAGCCCAGCACCACCTACTATTATTGGCTGATGGATGAGGCCCTGAGCGGCGCCAGGCACGTGACCGGGCCGGCGGTGGTCACCACCCCGGAGGCGCCACCGACCGCCACCAGCACCAACACGCCAACGGCGACGGATACCCACACGCCGACGGCCACCTGGACGCACACGCCGACGGCCACCTGGACGCATACGCCCGTGGACACCGACACGCCCACGGCCACCTGGACGCATACGCCCGTGGACACCGACACGCCCACGGCCACCTGGACCCACACGCCGACGGCCAGCTGGACGCATACGCCCGTGGACACCGACACGCCGACGGCCACCTGGACGCACACGCCGGTGGACACCGACACGCCGACGGCCACCTGGACGCACACGCCGGTGGACACCGACACGCCGACGGCCACCTGGACCCACACGCCCGTGGACACCGACACGCCCACGGCCACCTGGACCCACACGCCCGTGGACACCGACACGCCGACGGCCACCTGGACCCACACGCCGGTGGACGCCGACACGCCCACGGCGACGGCGACCACGGCGCCCAATGCCCAGCCGGAAACGGTCTCGGCCAGCCCGACCACCGGCTATAGCGCGCCAGGCGCCGTTCTCACCTTCTCGGCGATCTACCGCGACCCCAATGGCTGGGCCGACCTGCGCTACGTCTATCTCCGCCTGAACACCAACGACGCGCTGACCGACTGCATCTATCTCCGCTACGACGTGGAGACCGGCGAGCTGCACATCCGCCAGCCCGACGATTCGGCCTGGCTCGGCGGCGGCCTGGCCGGCAGCGCGGGGACCGTCCAGACGAGCCATGCCACGCTGGACTATGGCCTGACCACGGCAGCCCACGCCGGGGATTATCTCACGGTGAACTGGACCTTTACGCCGAGCTATCGGATGAGCGGCCTGGAGCACAACCTCTACCTCCTGGTGGAGGACCGGGGCGGCCTGTCCGATGGGTGGGATGACCACGGCAACTGGACCATCAACCGCGCGCCCGATTACCTCATCCCGCCGGACCTAGCCGGCGCCACGCTGCTTTCCAGCCCGGACCCCAGCGCGCCCAACCTTTACTCCTTGAGCGCGCGCTATCGCGACCTGGATGGCTGGCCCAACCAGGAGACGCTGTACCTGGCCTTCGCCGATGGCCTCCCCACGACAGAGATGGCGCCGGGGGGCGTGTTCCTCAAGTATGAGCAGGGCGAGAACCGCCTGTACCTGGCCGACTCGGCGGGGGCCTCCTGGGGCGCGGGGGCCACGCCCAGATCCGGCGCGTTCCTGGAGAACGAAGCGGCCAGGGTTAGCTGCGCCTGGAGCTATCCGGGGGTGGCGGACCTCCGAACCCGCCTCGTCTACTGGCGCATCGAGTTCAAGCCCGCCTTCCAGGGCCCGCGCCAGATGTACATGCGGGCCAAGGACGCCTTTTGGGCGCAGAACGGCGATACCGGCTGGAAACTCAAGGGCGGGATCGTCATCACCCCGCCATAGGCCGGGCTCGGACAAAAAGACAAGCTCCTCGCGGCCATGAGGCTGCGAGGAGCTTGTTTTGTGGCGGGGGCTCGCCCTACCCTACCGGGTGAACCAGTCCTTGTACCCCATCTTGATCAGGTTATCGCGGCTGGTGGCGGTGCAATCGAACGGGTCGCGCCCATAGGGCTGGTCCTGTTCGATGAGGAAATACCGGCTGCCGCAGGCCAGGCCGGTGTCGATGATCTCTTTCATGGGCAGGTTGCCCTCGCCCACCTCGGCGAACTGGACAATGTTGGCGCGCGCGGCGCGGAACTTGTCAAAGCTAAAGCCGCTCTCCAGCTCGGAGAGATCGAGCTTGATCCGATAGTCCTTGAGGTGGATGAGCTTGATGCGGCCGGCGAACTGCTTGATATAGCTCACCGGGTTCTCGCCGCCGCGCTGGATCCAGTGGACGTCCAGCTCGAACCCCAGGCGCTTGGTCGAGTCCTTGATGATGTCCAGCAGGTACTTGCCGCCATACTTTTCGAACTCGACCTCGTGGTTGTGGTAATAGAGCTCGATGCCGTGCTCGGCCAGCCGCTCGGCCATCTCGTCGGCGCGGGCGACAAAGGCCAGCGCCTTTTCGACGTTGCCCATATAGGTCATGGGCAGCATGCCGATGCGCAAAAAGTTGCAGTCCAGCGCCTTGCAGTCGGCCACGATCTTGTCGAAATCGGTGCTCAACGCGTCGCCGCCGCGGCCCTGGCCCATCGGCTCCAGCGCCGCCGAGCAGGCCGCCACCTTGATGTCGAAATCGGCGCAGGCCTTTTTCATGGCGGCCACGTTCTCCGGCGTCATGGGGATCTGCGAAATCTCGACGCAGTGGATCCCCAGCTCGGAGAGCTTTTGCAGCACCGCATAGGCGCCCAGCTCTTCGACCTTGCGGACGTACATCATCATGATCACGCCGATCATGCCCTTTTTCATGTCCTTTTTCTCCTCTTTTCGTTGTTCGGGTGGTCTGCCGTCCCCCGGGCAAAGCGTGGCGCTACCGCGTGGGGTATTTGCCTTCCGCGGCGATCCGTTTGTTCAGCTCGGCCAGGTAGAGGTCCTCGTCCACGGGGATCTCGACCTCTTTGCCCAGCCAGCTCGAGAGCAGGATGGCGTTGGCGAGCATCACGCCATTGATGCCATCGGACCCGGGCGCGATGAGCGGCGTGCCCTCCAGGATATGGGCGGCAAAGTTTTCCAGCACGGTCCCGTGCTGCACGCCCCAGCCATCGGTGTTCTGGATGGTCTCGGTGGTGTAGACCTCCTCCACGTTGCCGCCGCGCACCAGCCGGCCCACCTCACCCATGCTCATGGTGGTGTTCATGACGCCTTCCGGCTTGCGCAGGCGATAGACGGTGGCCGCCTTGCTCTCATCCACCACGATCTTGCCGCCGTCCAGGTCGATCTCTAGCCGGTCGGTGCCGAGCACGTCATGGGTGCAGGTGATAAAGACGCCGGTGGCGCCGTTGCCGTAATCGGCGATCACGGTGACGTCGTTATCGACGGCGATGTTGCGGTGGGCGCCATAGATGATCTTCGACACGATCTTTTTGGGCATGCCGCACATCCACTGCCAGAGGTCGAGCTGGTGCGGCGCTTGGTTGACCAGCACGCCGCCGCCCTCCCCGCCCCAGGTGGCGCGCCAGGCGCTCTGGTCGTAATAGCTCTGCGGGCGCCACCACGAGTTGATGATCCAGTTGGTGCGGCGGATCTTGCCCATCTCGCCCGAGGCGATGATCTCGCGCAGCCGCTGGTAGAGCTTGTTGGTCCGCTGGTTGAACATGATGGCAAAGGTGAGCTCGGGCTTGGTGGCGGCGAACTCGTTCATCTGGCGCACCTGCTTGGTATAGACGCCCGCGGGCTTGTCCACCAGCGCGTGCACCCCATGCCCCAGCGCATAGATCGCCATCTCGGGGTGGTAATAGTGCGGCACGGTGGTCACGACGGCATCCACCTTGCCGCTGGTGACCATCTCTTTCCAGTCGTCGTAAAACGGCACGCCGGGATAGCGCTCCGCGCAGCGCGCCTTGACGGCGGGATCGGTATCGCACAGCGCGCCCAGCTCGATCCTTTCGGACTTGCTGGCGGGCGCGCCCGGAAAGCTGCTCTGCCCGGTCAGCAGGTTGGCGTAAAAGCCGCCCTGGGTGCCGACCCCGATGATGCCCAACCTAACCTTGCTCATATCATTGCCTCCTGATGCTCGTGGTGTGATCCCCGTGAGTTGGATTCGATCCAATGAGTGACGCCACGGGCCGCCGCAGGGCTGCCCGCGGAATGGGTTGGCCCCAATATACCACGGCGCGGCCAAGGCGCAAATACCAGGGGAAGCTGGCAGGTCCCACCGGCATTCCGTGCCGTAGGGGACTTGCCAGCGTGAGCCCTGCCGGCGAATCGAATTCGCCGGCTGAGTATGTCAAGTCCCCTCAGGGACTTGCCAGCTTGAGCCAGGGACCTCGGTCCCTGGCGTCCGGTCCCTGGCGCCGCCGGCGGGGATTTGACACCCGCCCCGTTAGGGCTACCATGCGGGCTTGCGGACACCCAAGATCGCATCACGATGACGAGGAGACTCGAAAACATGAAAGACATAGCGCCCAGCGGCGTCAGGGATCGGATGTTGCAGGCCATGGCCGAGGGGGTGGCGGCGCGGTTGCCCGCCTATCAGGAGCGAACCGGCCGGTTCATCAGCGAGCCGGATGGCCCGCTGGCGCCCGGCGCCAAGCCCGAGGACATCGGCTGGTGCGTGATCAACCAGGACATCATCTATCCGCTGGCGCTGCTCTATACGACGCCCGGCACGCCCTACCAGGGCGACCGCGCCATCCTGGAGATGGCCCTGCGCGGCGGCGACGCGGTCCGCGATTTCCAGTACCCCGATGGGCAGGTCGAGTTCCTGAAGGTGGACGGGAGCCGCTGGGGGCCGACCTACATGCCCTGGACCAACTATGCCTGGCTGGAGACCTATGCGCTGCTGCGCGACGAAATGGACGCCGCGCGCCGCCAGCGCTGGGAGGAGGGGCTAACGCTGGCGCACGACGGCCAGGCCCGCGAGATCAGCAACCTGCGGGTGCACAATATCCCCTGCTGGAAGGGGATGAGCTGTTACCGCGCCGGGCAGATCTTGGGCCGCGCGGATTGGCAGGAGGCCGGGACGGCCATGACCCGGGCGGTGCTGGCGGCCCAACAGCCCGGCGGCTACTGGGCCGAGCATGGCGGCCCCAGCACCACCTACAATTATGTCTACGTCCACGGACTGGGGCTCTATTACCGTTTCTCCGGCGACGACTCCTTGCTCCCGGCGCTGGAGGCGGCCACCCGCTTCCATCAGGCCTTCACCTACCCCAGCGGCGCGCCGGTGGAGACGGTGGACGGCCGGGTCCACTATCACGAGCGCCTCAGCGCCATGGGCTGGGTCGGCTTTTCGGCCACGCCCCAGGGGCGGCGGCTGGTGCGCCACTGGGCGGAGCAGTTCGATCCCAAGCGCGACATCACCAGCCTTCAGGGCGGATCCCTGGCCAGCATCGTGCTGCACCTGATCCCCGGCGACGAGGCGCCCATCAACCTGGACCGGCCCGCCTTCCGCGAGCCCTACGAGGATTGGGCGCTGGTCTGCCGCGAGGGGGGCTGGTTCGGCTGCCTGAGCGCCTTCGCTTGCCCGCCGGTGGCCAGCCGGTGGGGGCAGGACCGGCAGGCGTTCCTCTCGCTCTGGCGCGACGATCTGGGGCTGCTCCTCGGGGGCGGCAACTCGAAGGACCAAGCCGAGTGGTCGAGCTTTGTGGCGAACGGGCGCTTGATGCCGGAGAGGGGCGCGCTGCTCCCCGACCGCAGCGGCGTGGCCCTGGAGTATGGGGGCATCCGCTGCCTGTTGCAGCTCGCTTTCGCCGACGGCCGGGCGATCATCACCGCCAGCGCCGAGGGCGGGCCCGCCCTGCAGCAGCTCATCGTGCAGGCCAAGGCCGGGCAGGTGGTCCGCTCCGCCGCCGGCCTGGAGGCCACGCTGGGCGAGGCGGCGCTGCAATGGGAGGCGCCGCACCTGGGCGAGTGGCTGGAGGTGGCGGGCTGCCGCATCACGCTGCCGCCGGGCGCCCGCTTTGTCTGGCCCACGGTCCCCTTCAACCCCTACGCCGTCGACGGCGCGGCGCCCTTTGGCTCCGGGCTGGGGGTGCTCTCGGCGCGCATTGACGGCCAGCCGATCCGCTGGGCGGTAGAATAGGCGGGGGCGCTAGGCCGCCATCTGCGCGCACAAGCGGCTGACCCGCTTGGCCAGGGCGATGATGGTGAGGATCGGCGGGTTGCCCAGCGCTTGCGGCAAAAGGGTGGCGTCGGCGACATAGAGGTTGCCGGGCAGGCGGCGGTGGTGGAACGACTGGGCCTCCTGCTCGGTCAGCGGCAGCGCCCCGCCGGGGTGCCCGGCGTTGATGGTCCCCAAGAACGGCTGGACCGGCTGGCCGCTGAAGCGGCGGAGGATCTCCTGGCACTCCTCCACGGCCTCGCCCAGGCGCCGTTTGTCCACGTCGGTGAGCGGCTTGGCGATCTCCTGGGGCAACACCGCCCCCGCGGGCGAGTCGGCGAGCTTGATCATGAGCGCCAGGATATCTCGCGCGGGGCGCCGCCAGGCAGGGTTAAAGAGAAAGCTCACATAGTCAAAGTAGGGCGAGAGCATATAGTGCGGCCGCTGCATGACAAACGGCATCTCGATCTCCCTCTGCTGGGCGGCGCCTTCGTATTCGATGCCCACGCACAGCACCGGGTCCACGAACAGCCGCGGCTCGCAGGGGATGCCCGAGTTTTGCAGGATGACGGGCGTGGCGAACCCGCCGGCGGCGAGGACCACCAGGTCGGCGGGGTAAAAGCGGCGAGAGAGCCCCCGCCGCGCGATCACGCCGGTGGCGCGCCCATCCTCCATCACCACGCGCTCGGCCCGGCAGTTGGCGATCACCTGGGCGCCCCGCTCCTGCGCCACGTGCAGGAACTGGCGGCTGTCCCACTTGGCCCCATGCGGGCAGCCAAGGACGCACCGTCCGCAGCCGACGCACCGCGTATAGTCCCCCATCTTGGGCGTGGGCTGCGGGTCGAGCGCCAGCTCGCGGCAGACCTCAAAGAGCCGCCGCGTTGGCTTGCGCCAGCGCCGCTGGTGCACGGTCGTCACGGGGATCTCGGCGTAGACCTCCTGGAACTCGGCGTCCAGGTCGATGCCCAGGGCGCGCAGGTCCTGGTCCATGCGGAGGGCGTTGCCGGTGCAGATCGTGGTCGTGCCGCCCAGGCCCCGTCCGTTGACCAGCACCATCTCGGGCGTCTTGCGAATCTGGAGCGCGGGAAAGACCAGGGACATCTCGCGCTCGTCGAAGAGGAGCCCCGTCTTGCGGATGCCCTCGACGGCGGGCAAGGGCAGGGCGCAAGGTCGGAAGGCCCCGCCCGCCTCCAGGACGGTTACCTGGAAGCGCCCTTGCAGCTCTTTGGCCACGGTGGCGCCGCCCGCGCCGCTCCCCACCACGATCGCTCGTTTCATCCGCGCCCATCCTCCCGCGTCAGGCGCGCCCGGCAGCCAGGCCGCCCCTCGGTGATCCGCTCGGAAAAAGCCAGTTGCCGGCCGCCCGAGAGCCCGGCGAGCAGCCCCCGATCCAGCGCCGACATAACCTGGCAGATGTCGCTCGAATAGAGACGGCTAAAGTAGCAGCGGCGGATGAGGATCGCCTCGCCGTCCGCCCGGAAATCGATCTCCAGCCAGCGATAGAGGAGGCGCCCCATGGCCAGGGCGTCGCGCTGGCCGCGGAGGCCGCACAGCCATCGGCAGGCCTGGCCCAGCCGGAGCGCGTTGCGATAGAGGCGCGCCTGAACGGCGGCCGGATCGCCGCCATCCCGCAGCAGCTCGCCCGCCCAGTCCCGCGTCCGCTCCGCGTACCGGAGCAGGCGCTGGTCGGCGGAGAGCCCCGCCAGCGACGGCAACGGGCGGTCGAACGCCCGCGCGGTGGCCCGAAAGAGCGCCCTCAGGGCCCAGCGCCTGGCCCAGCCCGGCGCGCGGCGCTCCAGCGCGGCCCCGACCAGGTTCACGCGGCCCCCTCCCGTAGCGCCCGGCCGATGTGCAGCGCGCCCCCCAACCCGCTCTCACCCCGATAGAGGGCGTCCAGGATGGCCGCGAACTGCTGAGCCACAACCTGCCGCTTCAGCTTCAGGTTGGGCGTCAGGTGCCCGCCCTCCACGGAGAGGCTCCCCGGCAGGATGGCCCACCCCTTCACCTGTTCCGGGTGCGAGAGGCGGCCGTTCACCTGCTCGATGGCGCGGTCGATCTCCTCGGGCGAGGGGGCGTCGTGGCTGTTGCTCCTGGTCCAGAGCAGCGCGGTGCAATAGGGCTTGCCCTCCCCCGTCAGCAGCGCCTCGGCGACGCCGGGGATTTCCTTCAGCAGCGTCTCCACCTTGGCCGGATGGACGTACTTGCCGTAGGAGGTCTTGATCAGCTCTTTCTTGCGCCCGATGATGGCCAGGCTGCCATCGTCGGCCAGGCGCCCCAGGTCCCCGGTGCGCAGCCAGCCGCCCTGGCAGGGCGACTCGGCGCGAAAGTAGCCCGCCGTCACCTGCGGCCCCCGCACCCACAGCTCGCCATCCTCGGCCAGGCGGACCTCGGTCTCGGGCAGAGGCTGCCCCACGGTCCCGAGCCGGTTCGCGCCCAGCCGGTTCAGCGCCACCAGCGGCGCCTCGGTGAGCCCATAGGCATTGTGCACCTCGATGCCCAGGTCGTGATAGCCGCGCAGCAGGCTCTCGGCGGCGGGGGCGGAGCCGACCATGAGCTGGGCGCAACGGTCCCACCCCGCCTTGCGGAGCAGCGCCCAACGGACCGCCGGCCGCAGCACCCGCCCGAGGGGGCTCCCCTGCAGCTTGAGGTAGAGCCGCCCCAGCCCGCCCCCAGCAAAGGCCTCCCAGACCTTTTCATAGATGCGCGGCACGGAGAAAAAGACCGCCGGCCTCACCTGGGGCAGCGCGCGGGCCAGGTCGTGGATATCCTCCAGGAAATAGATGTCCACCGGCGCCGGAATATAGTAGGGCGAGTAGGTCGCCAGGATGCCCTCCACCACGTGGTTCATCGGCAAGGACGAGAGCCACGACGCCGCCCGGTTCATCGCCTTCCAGGGCATCAGCGAGGCCGTGCATTCGGCCATCCAGCGCAGGTGCGCGTGGTGGAACATGACCCCCTTGGGCTGGCCGGTGGTCCCCGAGGTGTAGCGCAAGGTCGCCAGGTCGTCCAAGTCCACCGGCGCGCTGAGCGACGCGGGGCCCGCGCTGGGCACCGCCCCCAGCGCCAGGAACGCCTCCCAGGGGATGACCGAGTTGGGCAGCTCCCCGGACGCCGGGCGCCGGCCAAAGGAGACGATGGGCCGGTCCGGGCGGAGCCAGCCGCGCAGCTCGGCCAGGTGCTCCAGCAGCCGGGGCGCGCCGACCAGCAGCAGCTTGGCCTCGCTGGACTGGAGGATCGCCTCGACCTCGGCGGCCGGGCTGGTGTAATAGAGGGGCACGCTCACCGCTCCCACCAGCCCGATGGCGACGTCCAGGGTGAGGTAGCGGGTGCTGTTATAGCCCACCATCGCCACGCGGTCGCCGCGGCAGACGCCCAGCGCGCGCAGGGCGCTGGCGGCGCGCAAGATGTCCTCGCGCACCTCGCGCCCGCTGCGGGTGACCGCTCGCCCCTCGAACAGGTCGTGGTAGGTCACGCGCCGGCTCTGCTTGCCCAGGCGAAAGAGGATCTGCTCGTGGACCGTGCGCCCGGAGCGATGCAGAAAGCCCATGCGGACCGCGTACTCGAGGAGGCGCGGGAAAAAGTCGCGCCACTGGAGCGCGTACGGTCCCAGCAGCCGGTCCGTGTTGTCTCGTTGGAACTGCTGCCGCCCGTTCAGGTAAGGCAGCAGCTCGGCCAGGGACGCCAGCCCGCGATCCGCACGCGGCGCGGGGCGCTCGGCCCGATAGGCCCGGTTCGCCAGCCGCAGCGGGAGAAACCAGACCCGCGGCAGGCGCAGGTTCAGCCGCTCCCGGGCCCACTGGCGCACGCAGCCGACCAGCTCCCCGGCCTGGGGCAGCGCGTCGTGCGGCGCGGTGAGGTGGAAGGTCAGCCCGGCGGCGCGGGGGTCGAAGGTCAAGGCGGCCACCGCCTGCGCCACATAGTCCACCGGCACCAGGTTGACCCGCAGCTTGGGATCCGCCGGGAGGACGCTCAGCTTGCCCGTCAGGTACAACCGCAGGGGGGTATACAGCGTGTTGAAGGTCTGGATCGCCCCCGTGCGCGAGTCGCCGACGATCATGCCGGGGCGAAAGATCGAGATGGGCAGCTCGGCCTTGGCGGCCTGCACCAGCCGCTCCCCCTCGTACTTGGCCTGCTCATAGGCGGAGGAGAAGCCATCGGCGTCACTGAGGGCGTCCTCCGGCACGGGACCGGTGCGGCGCCCGGCCACATAGGCGGTGGAGATGTGCGCCAAGCGCTGCAGCCCGCCGTTGGCGCGGGCCGCGCGGGCCAGCGCCAGCACGTTTTCCACGCCCTGGACGTTGGCAACGCGCAACTCCTCGACCGGCGCGTTCAGCCGCAGGTCCGCCGCCGCGTGCACGATGTGCGTCACCCGCCGGGCGAGCGCGGCGTAGGCCTCATCCTCCAGGCCGAGCCGCGGCTTGGAGACGTCGCCGCAGATGACCTGCACCCGCTCCCCGATGGCGCCCGCCAGCTCGGGCCAATCGGCCCAGACGCGGCCCAGCCGCCGCGCCGCCGCCTCCGCGCCCTCCGCCCGCACCAGGGCCACGATGGCGCAATCCGTATCCTGCAAGAGCCGCCGGGCGATCTGGCCGCCCAAAAAGCCCGTCGCCCCCGTGAGCAACACCGTGCCGCTCATGCCGCTACCTCCCATCCACGCGCCTGCACGAAACGTCGCAGCAGCTCGCGGTTGCGTTTCGCCTGCGCCGTATGCTCCACATACCCCCGCCGCAAGAGGCCCCGGACCGGCGCCGGGCGGGCCAGCAGCTCCTCCACGCGGTCGGCGAGAAGCTGGGAGAGGTCCGGGTCGGACGGATCGAAAAAGTAGCGGTCCAGCAGGCCCAACTCGCCATAGATGGTCTTGAGCCGCAGGTCGTGCCCCACCGCCACCTGCGGGACCTGCGCCGCCAGCGAGAGGACGCAGGCGTGATAGCGCGAGGTCACCAGCAGGTCGAGGCCCCGCAGCAGCACCGTCATCTGCGAGGCGTTGTGGTCGCGGGCCGAAAAGAGCCGCGCCTGGTCAGCGTGCGCCATGCGGCGCAGCACCATCTGCGCGAACGACTCGTCCAATTGCTCCATGCCGATGAGGGCCACCGCCTTGCCGTGCTGGGCCACCAGGGCATCGGCCAGGGCGGCATAGCGCGCCGCCAGCGCCTCGGTGGCGCGCGTCCGTTCCGGCGAGCGCGAGAAATAGTACGGCCACTTGTAGCAGTCCTCGCGCCGCCCCCACAGCCGCATGGACACGGGCCACTGGTACGGGTCCACCACGGCGAGGCCGACCAGGCCGCGCCCCGCCGCCTCGGGCCAGTCCCGTTGCACCCAGCCCTCGTCCTGGCGCTCGGGGCGGAAGGTGAAGGCGTTATCCGCCGTCACCTCGATGGGCGCCCGCACGCCGAACGAGCGCAGGCGCTCGGCCGCGGCCCGCGCGCGCACGATGATCAGGTCGGTCTTGCTGGCCTCGGTGCGCACCAGTCGCCGGTTGAAGGGCGACCTGACTTCCCCGGCGTCCACCGCGTAGGTCAGGGAGAGCTTGCCTGCGGCGTGGGCGCAGCGCGTCGCCCACAGGTAGAGCCACAGCAGGGCCGAGCTCCAGGTATCCATGTAGGTGCTCCCCTCCACCAGAAAGAGCATGTCGTGCTCCTTGATCAGCTTGTCGATGGCCGCGAAAAAGAGCGAGGGGATGCGCGCGATGCTCAGGTTGGCGGATTCCTTCAGGTAGCGGCGCAGGTTCTGCTCGTTGAGCGTGGGGACGGTGATGTGCGCCTCGGCGCCCAAGACCGCGCGCACGTCCTCGATATCGGAGAGGAGAAGCGCCTCGGCGCCCGTGTTGTTGGCGCCGTTGTAGCCGACCAAAAGGACCCGTGGGTTGCTCGCGTTCATGCTGACCCCCGTCACTGGCCCCTGGATGCCAGGGAAAGACCGACTAGCCGCCTGCCAGAGGGCCGCCATGGGCCTCCGTGCCTGAGGAGAGACTCGCGAGAGCAGCCGCAGCGAGGGCGAGGGGGCGAGGGCCGCTCTGCATGCCATGATAGCGCGCGCTGGCCCGGCTGTCATCGCCCATACGGGGGATTTCGGCTAATCGGAATAGATCGCTTCTGCGGCGTCCCTGTCCACGCGAGAAGTACGAAGCACCTACTCCATATGCGGTATGCGGGGGCTTGGTTTCGGCGTCAGGGGAGCGCGGCTGGAACACGAGAGCGCCTTCCACCCGATGGCAGAAGGCGCTTGGCTATGGCAAGAGACGCCGGGCGGCGGGCGCGCCGGTTCCGGCCCTAGGCCGTGGAAGCGGATTCCGGCGCCGTGAAGGCGCGCTGCGGGCAGGGGAGCGGCGCAGCCAGGCCCTGCAGCAGGGCGCGGGCCTCCTGCAAGTCCGGCGTGTCGTGGCCCTCGGTGAACCCGTCATAGAGGTTAGCCACGAGCTCGTGGGCCTGCGCGCGCCAGCCCCGGGCCTGCCAGACACGCGCCAGGCTCATCGCCGCGCGCAGCTCCAGCCAGCGCGCCCCTTGGCCCCGCGCCACCTCCAGCGCCCGCTGGAAGCAGCCCTCGGACTCTGCGGTGGGAGCCGCGCTGCCGTGCCCTGCGCCCGCGGCCGCTTGCAGCAACAGCTCGCCGCGCATCCGCCAGACTTCCGCCTCCATGACCCGCACGCCGGTCTGCTCGATCCAGACCAGCGCCTGGGCCATCGCCGCCAGCCCCAGCTCCGCCTGGCCTGCTTGGGCGCACGCGTGGGCGTGGACCAACAAGTAGGAGGCCTGCCCCACTCCCGAACCCGCCGTCGGCGAAGCAGAGTCGCCCTCGGCCCACTGGCGCGGGGCCTGCTCGGGGCCGGGCCGGGGCCGCGCTGCGGCGAGAGGTCGTCCCTCGGCGTTCGAGCGCGCCGTCTCCAGCACGTCGGCAAAACCTCTGTAGAAATCGGCCACGTAGCCCAGCGGCCGGATGGCCGAGGCATGGGTGAACGCCGCGGCCGCGTCGCGGCCCATGATAAAGCGCGCCATGCCGCTCAGCACGTTGGCAAAGGCGGTGGTCGGTGGCCGGTTCATCGCCTGCGCCTCCGCCAGCGCCTGCCGGAGCATGGCCTCGCCCTGCTCCGGATAGCCCAGCGCCCACAGCACATAGCCCAGCACGGCGTGGCCCATCACCCCCGGGTCCGTTCCCATCACGGCGCTGAGGGGAAGGCCCGACTGGGGGTCGTGGAGGGCCAACGCTTCGTCAAGATGCTCACGGGCGGCGGCGAGGTCTCCCTGCAGCCACAGGCTGTGGCCCAGCGCCCAGTGCGCCAGGAGTAGGGACTGCCGGTCGCCCGTGCGGCCCAGGTCCAGGAGCTGCTCGCCCACCCGCTGGCCGCGCTCCGGGTCCGCCGACCAAATGAGCGCCAGGGCCACGGCGGCGAGCGCCGTCACCCGCTCGGGCGCGTCCTGCAGGTCCGGATGGCGGACCAGGTCGGAGAGGCGCCCGAGCCCCTGCCGGAACATGGACCCGTGCCACCCGCCCCGCAGCAGCGCCGGGTTGACCAGGGACACCCACAGGCTCAACTCCAGGCGCAACTGCTCGCGCGACGGCGCCACGCCCCGCAGCAGCCCCAGCCCGCGCGTCAGATGGGCCACGGCTTCCTCGTAGGCCACCAACTGGACCGCCTGGAGCCCTGCCTCCAGGCAATAGCCGGCGGCCCTGAGCGGCAATCCCGCGGCCTCGGCATGGCGAGCCAACGTCACGGCGGCCCCACCGCTGCCGGTCTTGCGCAGCTCCTCCAGGGCGGCCAGCACGGCTCCATGCAGATGCGCTCGCTCCACCGCGTCCAGCGAATCATAAAGGTAGCGCTGGAACAACTGGTGGCGGAAACGGTAGCGCGATAGCGGCCGCCCGCCCTGCCAGGTGAGCTCCTCCGCCTGCACGAGCCGCAGGCGCGCGCCCAGCTCGCGGCTCAGGCAGCGCGAGGCCAGTTGCGCATCCATGCCGGTCACCTGGGAAGCGACCTCGGCGGTGAAAAGCTCGCCCTCCACGCTGGCCGCGCTCAAGAGCGCGCGCTGCTCTTCCGGCAGCAGGGAAAGCCGCTGCGCGATGGTCGATTCCACCCGCGGCGGCAGGGCCTCCCAGTTCAGGTCGGGGCCCGCCACCCACCGCCCCTCTCCGTCGTGTCGCAGCCCGCCCTGTTCTTGCAGGCTGCGCAGCAGTTCGACGGTAAAGAGGGCGTGGCCTCGGGTATGCCCGTAAAGGGTGGCGCGGAACTCGGCCCCCAGGCGATTGGGCTCGCTATCCAGCAGCGCGTCGATGAAGGGACGGCCCTCGCTCTGCTCCAGGTCCACGCCACAGGTGTCTCCCGCCCCGCGCAGTTCGTTCGCCACCGCCTCCAACGGGTGCCGCTGCCCGTCGCGCCCCAAGGCGACCTCGTCGGGGCGGCAGGCCGCCACGATCAAGATGCGCTGGCCCTCCAGGCGCCGGCCCAGGTGGAAAAGCAAGCTGATCGAGCCCGAGTCGGCCCACTGCAGGTCATCCAGCAGCAGCAGGAGCGGAGACGATTGGGCGATGCACTGCAGGACGCGCGTGTACTGGGTAAAGAGGTCGGTTTGGGCGATGGGCGCGCCGGGCGTCGCTTCCGAGGGCGGGCGCTCGGCGATCTCGTGCAGCCGTTTCACCCACAGTGGCTGCGCATTCCCCTTGGCTGCCACTTGCCCGGCGAGCGCGTCGGCCCGCAGGCCCAGCGGCCGCGCCGCCACCAGCCGGTGGACGAGGTCCTGGCCGAGCTCGACCAGCGCCTGGATCGCCACCGGCGCGATGGCCCACTGGCGATCCCCGTAGCGGTGCGGAAGGGCGCCATCCGGCAGCGGGACCGTGACATCGCCGCAAAGCGATTGCAGGATCTCGCGGAAGGGGAGATAGGGATCGCCGATGCCTCCATGGGCGTTGCAGGCCCCGGAGGCCACCACGAGCTGCGGGTAGGTGGCCAGGGCGCGCCGGGCGAACTCGCCCAAGAGCATGCTCTTGCCGCACCCCGCCAGGCCGGTGACGAAGGCGACCCTTCCCCGGCCGGCGAGGGCGCCATCGAGGCAGCCGCTCAGCCGCCGCAGCTCGGCCTCGCGCCCCACAAAGGGAGCAAACACCGGCGCGCTGGGGCGCGGGCCCGCGGCCAGCCGCGGCTCACCCGCCGGGGCGGGGGGATGTCCCGCGCTGATCCGCGCATAGAGGGCCACGGTCTCGGGCTCGGGCTCCACGCCAAACTCGGCCCGGAGGAGCTCGCGCAGGGTCGCATATTGGGCCAGGGCGGCGCCGCGCCGTCCCTGCAAGGCCAGCAGGCGCATCAGCCGCCGGTACGTGGGCTCGTCCCAGGGGTCCATCTGCAGCAGGCGGCGAGCGTATGACTCGGCTCGCTCGAACTCGCCGCGTCCCTCGCAGGACTGCGCCAGCTCGTGCAGCACGGCGCTCATCTGCCGGTCGAGCTGCTCGCGCTGGCCCAGCAACCACTCCTCCAGGGCGTAGCTATTCTCCAGGGAGAAACCTTGCAGAAACGGGCCGCGGTACAGGGCGCTGGCCTGTTCCAGGCGTTCCAGACGGCCCGCGGCGCCCCCCTGAGCCGAGACCAGCTCGCGGAAGCGCGCGATGTCCAGCTCGTGGTCGCTGCGCGGGTCGAGCTGCATCGAGTCGCGGGAGACGGCAAGGAAGGGGGGCTGGGTGCCCGAGTTGCCGAGCGCCTTCTGCAGGTGATGCAGGGCGTGGCGCAGGTTCTCCAGGGCGGCCTGATCGGGCCGCTCGGGCCAGAGGAGGCCGGCCAACTCTTCGCGCCGATGCGGCCGCCCCGCCTCGACGGCGAGATAGGCCAACAGCGCCCGCACGTGGTCGTATCGAAAGTCCGTGACGGGCTCGCCTCCCAACCGGACGTGGAAGGGGCCCAGCAGAGAAACCGCCAAGTGCGCCATCGCTATTTGCCCTCGCCTTAGTGCATGGACACCCCCCATGATATCGCGCGAGGGACCGCCTGTCAACGCGCAAAAGGGGGGAGGCTTGCTGCATGATTAAACCAAATCGCGTCATCCTTTTGTTGTAGATCGGCTCCGCGCCCTGTGGATTTTCCTGGCTGGCTGGCCAATTGGCCCCCGCTGGGAACCCTTTTCAACGATCTATTCACGGTCGATCTCTATAATAGCGTTTGAACTCGAGGAATCTCCGCTGTCTACCCGGATAGCCCAGACGGTCGCACCAGCATCCCGCTCCTATATCAACATGGGCAAGCAGTAGCCGGCAGCGCGCATCCGCAACGGAGGGTTACCAGATGAGCAAGAGTCGCATGCGTTGGGTCGCGATGGTCACCCTGGCCATCGTGATGGTGATGATGGCTGCGAGCGGGCGGCTTCCCACCCGCGCCGATGTCGCCTCGCCCGCCGAGATGGTGCAGCGGGCCTGGGATAACGCCCAGAGCGCGGGCAGTTATCTCTTTGCTTCGGATGTGACCCAGACGCTGATCCCCCGTCCTGTCCCCGAGATGATCGGGGAGCGGGACACGACCATCAAGCTGGCCTTGGACGGGGCTGTGGACTTGCCGGACCGCGCCTATCTCGAGCTGAGCGTGGCGAGCGGAGGCCGCGAACAGGCGGCGACGCTGCTGCGCGACGGGCCTCAGTCCTTCTTGCTGCAGGATGGCGAGCTCAAGCCCGTGGAAGACGCCCTGGGCTTGGCCGCCCCCTCCAGCGACATGCTGAGCTACCTGGCCGGCGCGGAGGAGGTCACGCTCCTGGCGCCGCCCGAGGGACACCCCGAATTGACCCGGTACGGCTTTGCGCTGGATGGGGTGGCCTTTGAGCGCTACATCCGCGCGCAGGCGGAGGAGGCGCTGCGGGCCGAGCCCGGCGCGCCGGACAACCTGACGCTGCGCGAGGTGCCGTCGCTGCAAAAGCTGAGCGGCCAGGGCGAGCTCTGGGTGAACGCCGAGGGGCTCCCCGTCCGGCAGGTGCTGGACGTGGAGATGCCCGAGGTCAGCGAGTATTACGGCGCCCAGTTGCACCTGGTGGTGGACCTGGCCGGCTACGGCAAGGTCCAGACGCTGCCCAAAGCGGTGCAGGGAGCCGACGGCGCCTGGAAGCTGGAGGGCACGCTCACCGAGGTCGCGAGGCCGTACGGAGACGCGCCAGCCGCCGTGGCCGAGGTTCACCAGTCCGCGCCGCCGCCGCTGGCCCTGGCCGGGCCCTTGCCGGAGGCGCACGCCGCGCCCTTCTCCTTCTTGCCGCTGACCATCGCGCCGTCCAGCCTGGCGCTTTTTGCGTTGATCGCGGTGGCCCTCGTGGTGATCCGCCTCTACCGCCGCAATCGCCGGCACGCCTACGTGCTGATCACGGCGATTTTGCTGCCGATCCTGGTCCTCTCCCCCGTCCTGCAGGCCGGCCAGGTGGTCCATTTCGTGGACCGCCAGGCGGAGGCGGCGCAGGCGGCCGAGGAGGCCACGCCCGCGCTGCTCGAGGCGCTGGGCGTCGAGCAGGCCGCCCCTTCCGTCGCCGTGCATGACGAGGAGACGGGCCGGGCCGTCACGGCGAGCGCGGTGCCGCAGTTGCTGGACACGAGCCGCGGCGCCCAGTTGCTGGTCGAGAGCGAGTCGGCTTTGGAGCGGTGCGGCGAGGGCGAGGCCGGGGTGGATACCGACGGCGACGGCCTCACGGATCAGGTGGAGCTCTGCCTGGGCACCGATCCCCTGCAAGAGGATAGCGACCGCGACGGCATCAGCGACAAGGTCGAGGTGGTGGGCTTTACTCTGAACGAGCAGCACTGGGATTCCGACCCCCTGAGCGCCGACACCAACCGCGACGGCATCCCCGACACGCTGGAATGGTCCGGCGACCTCGCGGCGAACGGCCAGGCTGAGGTGGCCGACCTGGACGGCGACAGCATCCCCAACCTCTGGGATGAAGACGACGACAACGACGGCGTGCCGGATAGCCAGGACCTTTCGCCCTTTGCCCTGACCGGCTACACCAGCGAGCTCAGCTTGAGCACCGAAGGCGAGATGTCGGCCGGGACCCAGTTGTTCGAGATCGCCATCCAGCCGCAGAACACGGCCCATTTGCGCTACGCGACCTCGTCCCTGGACTGGCCTGCCGACGACAAGGGGAACGTGCAGGACCTGGACAACACGGTGGAGGACCTGCGGCTGACGCCCTACCTCCAGGTCACGACCAACGTGCAGCCAAATGAGGAGCTGGCGGCCCAATACGGCGCCCGCTCCTGGGTGGACGACGACGGCCAGACGATCCTCTTGATCCCGATGCAGCCGGTGGACGATGGCGGGGCCATCTTTGCTCTGTACGGCAAAGTGGGCTACACCGCCGACGATACGGGCGACATCCAGTGGCAGGCCCAGTTGGTCTGGATGGCCCAGATGCAGGCTGACTGGATCGAGAACGACGCCTTCCATACCGGGTCCAAGCTGCTGCACCAGTATTCGGAGAGCTTTCGCCTCACGGGCCTGCGCATCGCCGCCACCGAGAGCTATGAAGCGCTCGTGCTGGGCACCCCGTCCGAGGCGGATGACCGTTACCTGATCCAGTTGTACATGGGCCTCAACGACATCTACATGGGCTACCAGACGCTGGAGGGGCAGAACGCCGCCGGCGGCGAGACGGCGCTGGAAGAGATCTATCAGCGCTTCACGGACCCCGCCGCCACCGAGATCCATCGCTTCGGCATCCCCCTCAACACCGTGGCCATGAACGGCCCCGGCGCCTACACCAGCACCGATGCAGGCATTGCGGGCGTGGGGAACACCCTGGCCCCCGGCTTTTTGGCCGACTATGCTGGATATTATGGCGACGATTATCGCTGCCGGGACGCCAACGACCTCCTGATCCCCTGCCTGGACGCCGACGGCAACGAGTTCCACGCCGCCTCGCTCCTCATCGCCACCGAGCTGCACCAAGGCGTGGTGGACCTGCGCGGCTTTGCGTTGACCGGCTACCTGACGGCGGACCTCTCCCAGTTGCACGCGAACCTCGCCGATATCCCGATCGTCACGACGCGCGCCCTGAACCTGCGGATGTATGAGGAGGGAGCCGGCGCCCAGTGGCAGGTCGTCACGCCCGCGCGCATGCTCGAGCTGGTCGAGCAGCGCTGGGCTGATCGTTACGAGACCACGCTCGACGCCTCCTACCCCGAGCTGCAGGCCGAACACGTGCGCTTCCTGGGCTACACCTTTTACCTCTGGGCCTACGCCGGGAACAGCCTCTCCATCGAGGTGGACGGGCAAGTGTTGGTACCTGAGGTGCCCGACGAGACCACGGCGGCCCTGAACCGCGCCCTCACGCCAGGGGTCGAGATCGACGACGGCCTCGACTATTTGGCCCTGGTGACCGGCCTCGTCGAGGCCCTGGGAACCAGCATCTCCTGGGGCCAGGGCATCTATGAGGTCACCGGGCTCAAGGCCGATTGGGGCAAACTGTCCCTCGGGGGCAAATGGCGCGAGGGCCTGCTGGCCGGGTTCGGCCTGGCGGCCACCGCCGCCAGCCTGGTGATGGGGCTGATCAACCTGGCTTGCGATGCCAACGAAAACCTCTCTGGCTGCCAGAACGCCGCCGCGCTCTTGGGCGCCAATATCGCGGTGGACGCGTTGGGCATCGCCGTGCAGGCCGCCAGCCTGGTGGTGATGATCTTTAAAGCGATCAACAAGACCCTGGACGCCATCTCTACGGCGGGCAAAGTCATGGGCGTGGTGGGCCTGGTGATCGGCATCGGGATGACCTGGGCTTCCTTCGGCATCGCCGTGGCCACCTCCGGCGGCGATCCGATAGTCTGGCGGGTGGCCCTGGGCATGGCCATCGTGAGCACCATCTGGATGATCTTTCTCTTTGCGCTCAACTTTATCCCCGTGGTGGGGCAGATCATCAGCGCCATCCTCTCGATCATCGACACGATCCTGTCCCTCTTTACGGGCCTCTTTGGCGCGGAGGAATGGAGCCTCTCCAAGATCATCCTCAACTTGTTCTACGACGCCAAGACGCTGACCGTGATAGATTCCGCCGAGTTTGGCGCGTTCTCGAGCGCCTTAACAGACGAGGACCTCGGCCTGATCGGCGGCAACACCTTCCGCGTAGACGTCGAGGCGAGCGGCACGATCAGCAAGACCGAGGACGGCAACAACGATGACCTGAACCGGAGCTGGGTAGAAGGCCGGCTGAGCGGGCCGTTATTGCCCTTCCCTCCCAAGTTCACCTCGCAGAACATGAGCGAGCCGCGGGATTGCACCATCATTGACGACGTGCTGCACTGCACCAACCGTCCCGCCCTGGGGTACGCCCTCGTGCCGAGGATCAACGGCTTGGCGCAGTTTACCGCCAAGTTCGTCTATGCGACGGCCTGGGCCGAGTACGGGCTCTATGGCGCCTTCCGTTGGGCCACGCACACCGACGAGAACGAGCTCCCCGATCCCGAGGCCGATGACTATGAGGCGCCGGAACCCAACGACATCTATCTCGACGTCTTGCCGACGACCATGGACGGCCTCTGGACCTGGTCGGCCCTGACCAACCACGACGGGGATGGCGACGGCCTCACCAACGAGGAGGAGGCGGCGCTGGGGACGGACCCCGCCGATTGGGACAGCGACGACGACGGGCTCTCGGACCACTACGAGTGGGAGATGGGCTCGGAGCGCGGCGCCAACCCGCTGGACGCGGATAGCGACGACGACGGGCTGAGCGACGCCCTCGAGCGCCGCATCGGCACGCGCATCAACGTGGCCGACTCGGACGGGGACGGCCTCACCGACGGCGAGGAGTATCGCCACCTCTCGGGCGGCGCGCTCGTCGGCGGCTGGCAAGTGACCCTGCCCGACGGGGCCGGGCCCTACTGGGTCTACTCGAACCCCTCCTCCGCCGACGATGACGGCGACGGCCTGAACGGCGCGGAGGAGAAGGTACACGCCCTGAGCCCGCACGCGCCGAACGCGCTGGTGCCGGGGCTGAGCCTGTCGGCCGGCCCCCTCGCGGATATCCCCGACGGGCGCGCGGGCATGTACTGGCTCCCCGGCGAATCCGTCCAGTTCGATATCGAGCTGGCCAACGTCGCCTTCGAGCCGGTGGTGACGACCCTCTCGCTCGCGCTGCCCGACTGGCTGGAGACCATCGCCGGCGGGGTGATGGCGGGCGACCGCGCGCCGGCCATGACGCAGAGCGGCAGCACCGTGAGTTGGGCCTTCACCGGCGGCAACACGCTCCAGCTCTTTGAGAAGGTCTCGACCTCGGTCACGGCCAAGGTCAAGAGCGACGTGGCCTCGGCAGCCGGCGAGATCGCCCTCGACCTGCCCTACGCCGGCGTGCAGATGCACAAGACCATCCGGGCCGTGGTGGACGGCGATAACCCCGCCGTGGCCATCGTGGCGCCGCCCGATGGCGCCTACCTGAACGCCACGAGCTATGTGGTGGGCGGCTCGGCCACGGACCCGACCACCTGGATCAGCGAGCGAAGCCTGAGCATCGTCCCGGACGGCGAGGCCGCCAGCTACGCGGCCCTGCCCGCGGGCCAGGGCCCCTGGGCCTATTCCTGGGCCCTGCCGGCCACCGACGGCGTTTATAACCTGGAAACGCGCGCGACGGATGCCATGGGGCATCAGTCGACCGCCTCCGTGAGCGTCACGGTGGACGACACCCCGCCCGTGGTCACCCTGAACTGGGCCATGGCGGGCAATGCCGTCCACCTGAGCGGGACCGCCACCGACAACATCGCGGGCATCGAGCGCGTGCAGCTCGCCATCGACGGGCAGCCCTGGCGCAGCGTCGAGTTCACCGGCGACGACTGGGCCTACGACTGGTCGGTGGGCATCGGCGCGCAGGGCGATCACGTCGTCCGGGCGCGAGCCGCGGACCTCTGCGGCAACCTCAGCGATATCGCCTCGGCCGAGATCGTCGTCGACCGCGTGGCGCCCTCGAGCATCGTGAACGCGGGCGCCGATGCGGAGGTGCCGCCGGCGGTCAAGGCCAACACCAGTTTCAACCTGACCGGCGTCGCGGACGAGGGCGGGCATCTCCCGCTCCCGGCCGTCCCGGCCAGCCTGAGCAGCGGCATGGACGTGCTGGACGATAGCACCGTCTGGCTCGGCATCTCCACCATCCACGACAACGACGGCGGGGTGCTGGCCAACTGGATCGGCGATTTCAACGCCGACCGGATGGCTGACCTGGCGGTGGGGCTGCCCGGCCCCGAGGGCGACGCGGGGCAGGTGGCCGTGCTCTACGGCCGCGCGGGCGGCTGGCCGACCCCGCCCGACCTGCAGATGCTGGCCGCCAGCGGGACGCGCTTCTATGGCGCCCCCGGCGCGCGCCTCGGCAGCTACCTGGCCGCCGCGGGCGACGCCAACGGCGACAACTATTCCGACCTCCTGATCGGCGAGCGCGACACGACGCGCGCCTTCCTGGTCCTGGGCAACCCCGGCCCGTTGGGCGGCGTGACGCTGGAGGCCGGGCAGACCGGCTACCGCGCGCTGCTGGAGGCCCCGGCCAATATCGAGGGCCTGGCCTCGGCGGGCGACGCGGACGGCGACGGCTATGCCGATCTGCTCATCCGCGCGGACGGGACAGTCTACCTGGTGCGGGGCCGGGCCAACCCCTGGCCCGAGACGGTGGACGTCGCCGCGGAGGCCGTGGAGACCTATGCGGGGGCTACGGGCGCGCTCGGCGTCGGCGACGTGGACGGCGACCAGATGGACGAGTGGGTCGTCCTGGGCGCCAACCAGGTCACCCTCCATGGGTGGGAGGAGACGGGCGTCAGCTACACCACCACCGATGCTGCACCGCGCGTCGTCGCCCTGGGCGACGTGGACGGCGACGGCAAGGCAGATTGGCTCTATTCGAGCGGCTCCACCCGCACCCTGAAATACGGCAGCGGCGTCACCTACACCTTTGCGAGCGCGGGGGGCTTTATCGCCGCCCCCGGCGACGTGAACGGCGACGGCCGCGCGGACCTCCTGGCGGTGAATGGGTCGGGCGTGGCCTCGGTGCTCGCGCGGCCCGCCAGCTCCTTCCAGACCATCGCGACCATCGCGGGCGTGGGCGGGGCGGCCAACGCGCCGTATGCCGCCGGCGCCGATCTCAACGCGGACGGCTCGGCGGAGCTGCTGCTGATCCCCAGCCAGGTCGCGGCGGAAGCGGCGGGCTTTGATGCGCCCAACTTTAGCTCCGGGTTCATCTCGCCGCAGGCGCTGCCTCGGGGCGCGGCCTCGCCGCTGGGCGATGCCCGGCCCGGGCTCAAGGGCGGGATGGAGCTGCGCTCCACCGGCCCCGATACCCGCTACGTGGATGACGACGCCGTGAGCAACACGTGCGACGGGCATACCTCCTGCTACACCACCATCCAGGCCGCGGTGGACGCCTCCGACGGCGGCGGGGACACGATCATCGTCTACCCCGGCGTCTATAGCTCCTTCAACGTGCCCGCGGGCACGAATTATGACAACCTGACCATCCAGGGCGTGAGCGCCGACGCCGTCTTTGTCGAGGGCGGCGCCTCGAACGCCGTGACGATCCTGGCGGACGCGGTGCACCTCTCCAACCTGACGGTGCGCAACGCCACCGGCGGCGTCTTGCTGGACGACGGCGCGGGCGAGCCCGTCGCGGGGAGCAGCAACGAGACGGTCATCGATCACCTGGTGGCCCACTCGGTGCAGAACCCCATCGTGATGAGCGAGGCCGCCGGGCTGATCCTGAGCGACAGCACCCTGGTCGGGAACGGAACCGACCCCATCATCGATATCACGCCGCCGGACGTCTCGCCCTACTTTTGGTCCAACGACGCGGACGTGCCCGAGGACATTGCGCAGGCGGTGGCAGAGCCCGCCGTGAGAGCGAACGGCGGCGGGCTGTTCGCCCTGGGCGGCAGCCTGTACGCCGTGCCGGGCTACACGAGCAACAAGGTCTACGTCTCGACGCCCGGAACGGGCGGCGCGCTGGGCGCCTGGACCCAGGCGACGAGCCTGCCGCACATGCTGCCCTACAGCACGGGCGCGTACACATCGGCATATTACCAGAGGAGCATCCTGTTCTCCAACGGCGCCAAGCTCTATAACCTCCAGAGCACGCTGCACTGGCCGGAGCTGGGCGGCCGGGCGAACAACGAGATCTATGCGCTGGCCGTGGCGCCCAATGGCGACCTCTATGTGGGCGGCGACTTTACCACCATCGGCGGCGTCTCCGCGCACTATGTCGTCCGCTGGGATGGGTCGGCCTGGCACACCCTGGGCAGCGGCCTGGCCGAAGGGACCAACAGCATCGTTCGCGCCCTGGCCTGCGACGACAGCGGCAACGTCTATGCCGGCGGATGGTTCACCGAGGCCGGCGACGCGCCTGCGGGCGGCATCGCCCGATGGGATGGCAGCGCCTGGCACCCCCTGGGCGCGGCCGACTTCAACGGCACCAGCGCCTACGTCTATGCCCTGGCCTGGGACGGGCAGGACCTCTACGTCGGCGGGGATTTCGCCTCGGTCCGCGATAGCTCGACCGTGAGCTACACGACGATGGGCGTTGCCCGTTGGCGGCCGAGCACCGGAACCTGGTCCGCGCTGCCCACCGGCGGCACAGGCACGAACATGATCGTCCACGCCATGGCCCTGGGCGGCGGAGGCCCCTCCCAGACCGGAGGATACCTCTACATCGGCGGCCAGTTCACCAGCGTGAACGGCGTGGCCGCCAGCCACATCGCCCGCTACGACGGGACGGCCTGGTCCGCCATGGGCGGCGGCTTCTCCGGCACCGTGCAAGCCATCACTGTGGCCTCGGACGGCACGGTGTACGCGGCGGACTCGACGGTCTATAGCTGGGACAGCTTGACCTCGACGTGGGTGTCCAAGCTCACCGCCAGCTCCACCGTCCAGTCCCTAGCGGCCAGCCCGGACGGGAGGGTGTACGCCACCAACTGGCCCAATAGCATCAAGGTTCTGCCCGCCGGCGGAACGGCATTCCAGGATTTCGGTCTGGAGGGCGACCACCTGAGAAAGCTGATCGTGGATTCCGCAGGGCACCTGTACACGGCCTGGGGCATCACCACCCCCTTTGGCGCCGCCGTCTCGCGCTGGGCTCCGCCGGGACACTATGTCTACGATCCCGCGACGAACGCCTGGAGCTCGCGCACGGCCTTTACCGAGTACCCGGCGGCGCCGGCGGTGGACGCCGACGGCAACATCTATGGTTTCAGCGATACCGGCAGCACCATGTACGTCAAGTATACTGCTGACCCCGGTTCCTGGTCGTGGGTCAGCTACAACTGGGGCGGGCTAAGCGCCGACTTCCTCTTCCAGGCCACGGCCTGGGCGGATGGCCTGGTCTATGGCCTGGGCAAGAGCTCGACCGGCGTCTGGTCCTTCCGCCGCTACGATCCGGTGGCGAACACCGGGGTCGCGCTGTCCCTGCCCGCCGAGTACGCCAGCCTGATGGGCGCGGGCGTCTCGCTGACCTGGGACGGCGCCGACTGCCTCTACGTCTTGCCGGGCGGCGGCAGCGGAGGGTACCTGCGCTACCAGATCGGCACGGACGCCTGGGGCGCCCTGACCACCTCGACGAGCTTTACCGTCTCCATCGGGCGCGCCCTGGCGCGCGTGGGCAGCTATCTCTACGCCTACGCCACCCCCGCCAGCGGGGTCACGACCAACGCCTTCCGGTCCGGCCCGGTGGGGGCGCCTGCCCTGCGGCTGACCGTGGACACCACGGCGTTCGTGGCGCCCGAAGCGGCGTCCTCCTTCGCCTGGGCGGACCTGAGCTCGGCGGCGGGGAGCGCCGGCTTGCAGGCCGATATCGACACGAGCAACGTCTGGGTCGGCCCCAGCACGGCGACCTGGTCCCCGGCGCTGCCCACGGGCGCCACCACGCTGACCGCGGCGGAGGCGGCCTTTGTGGCGCCGGAGGACGGCCTCTATCGCCTGGGCGCGGACTCGGAGCTGACCGCAGGCTATCACGCCTACAAGGCGGAGGCCCACGTCTACACCTCCGAGGCGGCCTGCGCGCCCTGCGGGACCACGCTGACCTGGGGCGCGGACGCCTTTGCCACGGTGCGCGAGGCGGTCGAGTCCGGCGCGGCCCGCGTCCTGGTCCATGCCGGGCGCTATCCGCAGACCTTCTACCTGGTCTCCGGCGTCGAGATCATCGGCGCGGGGGCCGAGTTCACCATCATCGAGCCTCCGGCGGGCGCGGCCAGCGCGCTGGTCACCGCGGAGGGCGTCGCCGGGGCCTCGCTGGCCCGGGTGACGCTCGCCGGCGGGGCGGCGTGGCAAGGCTTCCTGGCGGAGGGCGGCGCGGAGGGGCTGACCCTGTCGCGCTGCATCATCCGCGACCTGAGCACCGGCGCGCGCATCCGCGGCGATAGCGTGGTCACGGTGGTGAACAATACCATCGTGCGCAACGGCAGCGGCCTCGTGGTCGAGGGGACCACGCCGGTGAACGTGCGCAACACCATCCTGGCCTACAACACCACCTACGGGCTCTCCCGCGGGGCCACGCCCACCAGCCTCTCCAATACCTACAACGATTTCTGGGGCAACGGCGACCACATGTATCCGACCGACGATGTGGGCGGCGGCATCCAGATCCTCGATCCGCGCTTCCGCAGCATGGCCGATAACGACCTGCGCCTGTCGGCGAGCTCGCCCCTCATCGATATGGGCGCGCCCAACGACCCGACGGCGCCCGGCGACGGGACCCCGCCGCGGCCTACGGTCGCCCCGACGCCCACCCCCACCGACCCCTGCGTCGACTCCACGAACGCCATCCCCCGGAGGGACCAACACCCTCGCCCCGCCGACGCATCCGTCGCCATCCTCCGCCCGCCGGCCTCCGCCCGCTGGCCTCTCCGGTCTCTCCGGCCGACCCACCGCCCTCGACCCACCGACCCACCCACCGAACCGGAGCCCCATGGACCTCGACGCCCTCTCCCTCGACGACCGCTGCCTGCTGCTGAGCGGCGCGACCGCGTGGCGCACGCACGGCTTCCCCGACGCCGGGTTCCCGGTGATCAAGGTGTCCGACGGCCCGAACGGGGTGCGGGGCGAGGCCGTGTCCGAGGGGCTCACCGCCGGGGTCGTCGTGCCGGTGGGCATCGCCCTGGGGGCCACGTGGGACCCGGCACTGGTCGAGCGGATCGGCGACCTCCTCGGCCGAGAGGCGGTCCGCAAGGGCGCCCACGTGCTGCTCGGACCGACGGTCAACCTGGCCCGCACGCCGATCGGGGGCCGGGTGTTCGAGAGCTACTCGGAGGACCCGGAGCTGAGCGCCCGGCTCGCGGTCGGCTTCGTCCGCGGTGTGCAGGCCCACGACGTCGGCGTGACCGTCAAGCACCTCGTCGCCAACGACACCGAGGTCGAGCGCATGACCGTCGACGCGCGGGTCGCCGAGGACGTGCTGCGCGAGGTCCACCTCCGGCCGTTCGAGGCCGCGGTCCGCGAGGCCGGGGCGTGGGGGATCATGTCGGCCTACAACCGCGTGAACGGTGAGTTCTGCGCCGAGAACCGGTGGCTGCTCACCGAGGTGCTGCGCGACGACTGGGGCTTCGACGGCTTCGTCGTATCCGACTGGGGCGGCGTGCACGACACCGTCGCCGCCGGACGGTCGGGTCTGAACCTGGCGATGCCCGGCCCGGTCACCCCGTTCGGACCGCCGCTGGCGGCCGCGGTCGGGCGCGGCGACGTCGACCGCGAGGAGGTCGACGCCCGCGTCGCCGACATGGCGCGCCTCGCCGAGCGCACCCGCGCCGTCGAGCGGTCCGCCGACCGACCCCAGGAGTCGGTCGACGACCCCGCCGAGCGGGCGCTGTGCCGCGAGGCCGCGGTCGGCGGCATCGTGCTCGCCCGCAACGAGGGCGCCGTCCTCCCCCTCGGGCCGGACGCGACCGTCGCCCTGATCGGCCCCAACGCCGTCCGCACGCGCACGATGGGAGGCGGCTCGTCGACGCTCCGGCCGCTGCCGCAGACGTCCCTCGCCGACGCCCTGGCCGACGCGCTCGGCGACCGCCTCCGCGGCGTGCACCGCGGCACGACGATCGACCGCCACGTGCCGGTGGTCGAGCGCGACGCCCTGCGCCGCCCCGACGGCCGCCCCGGCCTCCTCGTCGAGTTCCGCGACGGCCGCGACCCCGACGGGCCGGTCGTCGCCGAGCTGGTCGCCGACGAGACCGCCTTCTCCTGCTTCGGGTCGACGCCGGAGGGCGTGGGCGACGGGCAGTTCTGGATGCGGCTCGTCGGCGAGGTGATCCCGGCGGTCGACGGTCCCCACCGCGTCGGCGCCGTCGTCACCGGCAAGGCCCTCATCACCGTCGGCGACACGGTCGTGGTCGACGACCCGGAGCGCCGCCTCCCCCGCGGCGAGTGGCTGTTCGGGCAGGGCTCCGAGGAGCAGTTCGCGGTGGTCGAGTGCCGCGCCGGCGAGCCCGTCCCCGTCTCGATCGCGGCAAGCGGCATCGCCGGGTACGGCGCGGTGACCGTCGGGATGGCGCCGGTCGAGCCACCGCCGCTGATCGACGACGCGGCCGCCGCCGCGTCCGAGGTCGACGTCGCCGTCGTCGTGGTCGGCACGAGCGACGAGTGGGAGACCGAGGGCATCGACCGCACGACGATCGCCCTGCCGGGCGACCAGGACGAGCTGGTGCGGCGGGTGGCCGCCGCCGCACCCCGCACGGTGGTGGTCGTGAACGCCGGCGGGCCGGTCGCGCTCCCGTGGTTCGACGAGGTCGACGCCGTGCTGCTGGCGTCGTTCGGCGGGCTGGAGACCGGCCCGGCGATCGCCGACGTCCTCACCGGCCGCGCCGACCCGGGCGGCCGCCTGCCGGTCACGTACCCGGTGCGCCTAGAGGACGCCCCCGCCTGGCCGCACTACCAGCCCGTCGACGGCGTGCAGACCTACGCCGAGGGCCGGAACTTCGGCTACCGGGGACATGACCTCTCGGGCGTGGCCCCGCGGCTGCCGTTCGGCCACGGCCTCTCCTACGGACCGTCGACGTGGTCGGCGCCGCGGGTCTCCTCCCCCACCGTCGCCGCCGACGGCACGGTCACCGTGGCCGTCGACGTCACCGCCACCGGCGACCGGGCCGCCACCGAGGTGGTGCAGGTCTACGCGTC
>ENA-UOUL01000121-UOUL01000121.1-bioreactor-metagenome-genome-assembly--contig:-NODE-121-length-127081-cov-8.609784_pt1 | contig 127081 bp, 111 predicted proteins | sample MGYA00249838_ERZ747220 | MGnify/ENA primary metagenome ERZ747220 (study PRJEB28778, sample SAMN05720191) | bioreactor metagenome | isolation source: Anaerobic biogas reactor | place... | reverse complement strand
TCTTGGTACTTCGTCGGAAGCGGCGGAGGCGGCGGAGGAGCATACGCCATCATACCCAATCAATCTTCACATGCGACCTCGCTAGCCCTTCTGGGGTGTCTCAACTCCGCGGTGCTTAACTGGTGGCTCAGGGCCACAAGCACTCCGTTCCGTGGCGGCTACATCGCGCTCAATCGGCAGTACATCGAGCGGCTTCCCATCCGCGCCATCGACTTCTCCTCCCCTGCCGACGTGGCGCGGCACGACCAGATGGTGGCCTTGGTGGAGCGGATGCTGGACCTGCACAAGCGGCTGGCGGAGGCGCGGGTGCCGGTGGAGAAGGAGCAGCTGCAACGGCAGATCGACGCCACCGACCGGGAGATCGATCGGCTGGTGTATGAGCTGTACGAGCTGACGCCGGCGGAGATCGCCATCGTGGAGGGTAAGGGGGACTGACGTCGCGCACTGATCTAGCCTCCTGCCCGCAAGTCGCTGTTGCCGAGTTGTAGTGGTCCTTCCCCGCACCGGGAAAGCCGAGACGCCCTCATCCCCCGACCCCTTCTCCCACGCGTGGGAGAAGGGGCGACCGCGAGCACGGCGAGCGGGCGGGGTTGAGGGCCTTTCGGCTCCGCGGTTTGAGCAGCACCCGGTCAGCGCTTACCATAGGGGCCACAGTCTGCTGACCAACCCGCTCTGGGAGGAACCCATGTCATCCTGGCAGGACAGCTACAAGCTACTCGCGGACCAACTGACCGACCGTGGCGTCAACGTCGAGCAGGTCAAGGCGCTCCTCAAGGCGCAGCGCATCGAGACGCCCTCCTGGGGCTACGGCGACTCGGGCACGCGCTTCAAGGTGTTCGCCCAGGCGGGGGCGGCGCGGACGCCCTTCGAGAAGATCGCCGACGCTGCCCAGGTGCATCGCTTCACCGGCGTCTGCCCCTCGGTGGCGCTGCACATTCCCTGGGACCTGGTGGACGACTGGGGTGAACTCCAGGGCTATGCCGAGAGCCTGGGCATGACCCTGGGCGCCATCAACCCGAACCTGTTCCAGGACGACGCCTACAAGCTGGGCAGCCTCGCCAACCCGGACCACGGTGTCCGCCTGAAGGCCATCGCCCACGTGCTGGAGTGCATCGCCATCGCCGAGACGGTGGGCTCCGACATCATCAGCCTCTGGCTGGCCGATGGCACCAACTACCCGGGCACGGACAACATCCGCAGCCGCAAGGCACACCTGGAGCAGTCGCTGCGGGAGATCTATCAGAGCCTGCCCGCCAGGCAGCGCCTGCTCATCGAGTATAAGTTCTACGAACCCGCCTTCTACCTCACCGACATCCCCGATTGGGGGACGGCCTACGCCCTCAGCCTGAAGCTGGGACAGCGGGCGCAGGTGCTGGTGGATCTCGGTCACCACCCGCAGGGGACCAACGTGGAGCAGATCGTCGGCTTCCTGCTGGCGGAGAACAAGCTGGGCGGGTTCCACTTCAACAACCGCAAGTACGGTGACGACGACCTGACCACCGGCTCCATCAACCCCTACGAGCTGTTCCTCATCTACAACGAGCTGGTGGACGCGACCCGCGATCCGTCCCTGCGGCAAGACGTGGCCTACATGATCGATCAGTCGCACAACGTCAAGCCCAAGATCGAGGCCATGATCCAGTCTGTCATGCAGATCCAGGAGGCCTACGCCAAGGCGCTGCTGGTGAGTCGCGACGAGCTCACGGGCTACCAGGTGGAGGGCGCCATCGTCGAGGGCGAGGAGTGCTTGCGGAGTGCCTACCAGACGGACGTGCGGCCGCTGCTGGCACAAGTTCGCGCCGAGATGGGGCTCGATCCGAATCCGCTGGCGGCCTTCCGCGCCGGCGGCTACCAGAAGGAGATCGCGGCAGGCCGCGGCCGGTCCGACGGTGGATCGGGGTACCAGGGGGCCTAGACCGGAGGGGAGTGCGTCAGATAGCTGGCAGCCTTCAGCCGGGCCTAGCCGAGTAGTCGCCCCGGGCTGAAGCCGCGGGGCCAAGAGGAAGCCAAGCCGGCCTACGCCGGCTCCCTGAGCCCGCTTTGGCGGGCTTGGCCCCACCTAACCCCACCTATTCATGGCGGGGTGGCCAGGGCGAGCAACAGCTCTGCCCGGTGCTAGGCTGCGAGAGGGGAGGCTCAACGGCCTCCCCTTTGTTGTGCCTATCCCTTGACGCCGCTGATCACCACGCCCTGGATGAAGTAGCGTTGGGCGGCAAAGAAGAGCAGCAGCACCGGCAGCATGACGAGCAGCGAGGCGGCCATGAGCAGGTGCCAGCGCTGGACGCCGTAGCCGCCGTAGCCCTGGATGATCCGCAGGCCCAGGCTCAATGTGTAGTTCTTGGTGCTGTTGAGGTAGATGAGCGGGCCCATGAAGTCGTTCCAGTGCCCGAGGAACGAGAAGATGGCCGCCGTGATGAGGACCGGGCGCGACAAGGGGATGATGATCCGGCTGTAGATCCCGGCCGTACTGCAGCCATCGATCTTGGCGGCATCGTCCATCTCCAGCGGCACCGTCATCATGAACTGGCGGAACAGGAAGATGGTGAAGGCGCCACCGCCGAAGAACGCGGGGACCGTGAGCGGCAGAAGGCTGTCGACCCAGCCGAGCTCCTTGAAGAGAATGAACACCGGTATCATGGTGACCTGAGAGGGGAGCATCATAGTAGCCAGAACGATCATGAAGAGCACGTCTCGTCCCCACCAGCGTAGGCGGGCGAAGCTGAACGCCACCATGCTCGCCGAGAGCAACTGCCCGAACATGGACACGAAGGTTATGATCACCGTGTTCTTGAGGAAGACGAGCATAGGCGCATAGGGGAGCGTCACCGCTTCGCGGAAGTTGGTCCACACGAAGGGATCGGGGATCCACTCCGGCGGGAACTTGAGAACGTCGCCGGGCTCCTTGAGCGCCGTAGAGACCATCCACACGAACGGTATCATCAGGAAGAAGGCGCCGATGACGAGCGCGATGTAGGTGAAGGTGCGCGTTAGGCCGGTGGTGAGCTTCTTGCTGGCAAAGAGTGAGCCGGACATCTCTGTATGCGCCCCCTTAGCCTAACCGCGCCGTAGCTCGCCCTCGTAGTAGACCCAGGCCGACGAAGACCGGATCACCACCAGGGTGAGGGCGAGGATGTAGATGAACAGCACCCATGCCAGAGCGGCGGCGTACCCCATTTTCAGCCACACGAAGGCGTTGTTGTACAGGTGGAGCATATAGAAGTGGGTCGCCTTCTGCGGCCCGCCTCCCGTCATGATGAACGCCTGCGTGAACGTCTGAAGCGCTCCAATGATGCCCATGACGAGGTTGAAAAAGATCACTGGGGAGACCATGGGGACGGTCACGGTCAGGAAGCGGCGCCAAGGGCCGGCCCCGTCTATCTCGGCCGCCTCATAGAGCTGACTCGGTACCCCCTGCAGGCCGGCGAGGTTGATGATCATCCCCCCACCAACACCCCAGAGGCTCATGATAATCAGCGCCGGCAGTGCCCATGCTGGGTCTAGCAGCCACCGCGGTCCCTGGATGCCCAGGAGGTCCAGGAGCCAGTTGGCGAGGCCGAAGTCGGTGTTGAAGATCCACTGCCAGAGAAGGGCCACCGCTACGCCTGAGATCACCGCCGGCATGTAGTAGACGGTACGCCAGACGGTGACGCCCCTAATCGGCTGGTTGAGGAGAATGGCCAAGAAGAAGCCCACGCTGAGGTTGAGGGGAATCGAAACCACCGCGTAGACGGTGGTGACCTTGAGGGCCTGGCCGATGATCTTGTCCCCGCTGAGCATGGTCTGGTAGTTCTCGAGGCCGATCCAGACCGGCGGACTGATGACGGGGAAGTCGGTGAAGCTGTAGTAGATCGACGCTATCATGGGGCCCAAGGTGAAGATGAGGAACCCCAAGATCCATGGAGAGGCCCACAGCCAGCCGGTGATGTTCTCCCGCCGGCGCGACCTCACGACCCTGCTGCCGAGTGTGCTCTGACTTGCTGCAACGGCCTGGTTCATCAGTCTAACTCGCTCCTCTACAGGCGTTGGAGCCACCGGGTATCCGGCCCCGCGAATCCCTTCGGGGGCCGGATTGTAGCCGCGGTGCGGCGAGCTGTCTAGGCTATCCGAACAAGTCGTTGACAGCAGCGGCCATATTCGTGAGGCCTTCCTGTACGGAGACGCGGCCTTCCGATATTTCGGTCTGCCACTCGGTGGTGGGGTCCATCATCTCGCCCCACGTGACGGTGCGGTGGGTGGGGAGCGGTGTAGTCCATTCTCCCATTCTCACCGCGGCGGCTCGGTTGGAGGGACCGATGGCCGGGTCGCCATAGTACTGCTCCGAGGAGTCCATGCGGACTACCGGCCCCTCGCCTCCACCCTGGGCCAACCGATCCTGTGAGTCCTTGCTCACCAGAGCGGACATCAGGCCCCAGGCTTGGTCCTTGGCCTTGCCGTCGCGGTTCATGACGATGCCGACGATGTTGGACGTTCCGCCTCGTTCCCCGGTGTTGGGGGACTTGGGCAGGATGGCGATGTTGTAGGTGAAGTCGGTGAGCTGCTCGTTGAGGGTGTTCATCACCCAGCTGCCGCCGGGAAGCATAGCGACCTTGCCGGTCATGAACATGGAGCGAGTACCCTCGGCCTGAAGCGCCTCTGAGCTGGGTGATACCTTGTCCTCCAGCAGCATGTCGGTCAGCAGCTGCCAGGCCTCGACAGAAGGCGGCTCGTCGATGATGCACTTGGTGGCTTCCGCGTTCAGGAAGTCGCCGCCGTTGCCGCGCACGAAGTTGAGCCACCCGCTCTGGATGCCTTCTTGCGTTGAGACACCCCACATGGTAGTGCTGTCCCCCTCGCGCTGAGTGAGGGTATTGGCATACTCTCTCCACTGGATCCAGTCGAAGTCATCCTCCATGTCGGCCGGCAGGGTCAGCCCCATCTCCTTGATGTAGTCCTCGTTGTAGTACAGGACGGTAGTGCCGTACATCACCGGCAGGCCGTACCACTTGCCCTCGAACTTGTAGAAGTCGATGGCGGCCGGCGCGCCGTTGGCGATGAAGTCTTGGGTGACTTCGTCGGCATCTACGTAACTGGAGATGTCGGGCAGGGTGCCCTTGCTGATCCAGGACCAATAGTTGACGCTGTTCATGAAGTAGACATCGGGGCCCGCTCCTCCGGCCAGAGCCGTCTGGAGCTTGGTCCAGTAGTCGGCGGGGGCCTCCGCCACCACCTTCACCTCCGGGTTAGCGTCGGTGAACGCCTCTGCGACGGGGTTGATCCACACAAGAGGGTCTGGGTACCAGATCCAGACCGATAGATCGGCCGGCGGAAGTCCGGCAGCGGCCGGTGCTTCGCCTTGCGGCGCGGTGGCCTCGGCGGCGGGCGCCGCCGGCGCTTCGGAGCCGCCGCACGCGGCCAGGCCGGCGGCACCTAGGGCTCCCAGCCCCAGAATACCGGTGCTACGGATGAAACCACGACGACTCAGATCCCTACCCATCTCGTTTCCCCCATCTCTACTGCGAGGGTGACCCGATCGAGCCGCCGTTGCGGCGGCCAAACAGGCCACAGGGCGGATAGGCCGCTACGGGCGGGTGACGCCCGTCCGGGATAGTGGCTGCGTCGCGCAGGATGGCAACGGGCCCAGCCGCGGCTGGAAACACCTGAACGCTGTCGAACGCTGGGCCCAGCAGGCCGGTATGAAAGCGAAGCGAGAGAGGCCGATGCAGTCAGGGCGAGGCGGAAGCAGTCGTTCTGAGGCGCACACTGAACCCGGCGTGGCTTCCGCAGATACCAGCCTTGGCCTCGATGAGGAGGCTCGCGGGATAGCCGAACGCTGGCGTAGGCAGAGGCGCCTGGACACGGAGTGGGTCACGGTGCACCAGCCTACCTTGCTCAGTGTGCGGATCTCGGTGATGCCGCACCGCTCATCTGACCGCGAATCCTACTAAGACTATACCTAGTGTAGCGGCGGTTGTCAATCGTCTCTGCGGAGGACTGGGAGCCACCGTAGGCGTTCCTCGGCCGTGGACTTGAGGCGAACAAGGGCTGCCGGTCCCACATTGCGTCGCGGGACCGGCAGCCACTCGGTGCGCTGTCGTACAGTCTGGCCGAACCGTTGTTCGGCCTAGCCGAATAGGTCGTTGACCTCGGCGGCCATGCTAGAAAGTCCCTCGGTGACCGTGGCACGGCCCTCGAAGATCTCCGTCTGCCACATGTTCACCGGATCCGTCATCTCGCCCCAGGTTACTGTCGTGTGGGTAGGCAGGGCTCTGGTCCAGTCTTTCACCTTGAAGGCGGCCATGCGATTGGACGGCCCCAGCGCCGGATCGAAGTAGATCTGGGCCGAGTCGTTGCGGACGGGCGGCAGCACGTCGGCCTTGGCAAGGATGTCCTGGGAGTCCTTCAGCAGGTAGTGAGTCATTAGGGCCCAGGCCTGGTCCTTGTTCTTGGAGTCGACGTTCATGACGATGCCGACGATGTTGGAGGTGCCGCCGTTGCCTCCCGTGTTGGGAGACTTGGGCAGAACGGCGATGTTGTAGTTGAAGTCGGTCAGCTGCTCGTTGAGGGTCTTCATCACCCAGGAGCCGCCCGGCATGGTGGCCAACTTGCCGGTCATGAACATGGAGCGAGTGCCTTCCGCCTGCAGGGCGTCGGGGCTCGGAGAGACGTTGTCGACCAGGCGCATGTCGGTGAGGAACTGCCAGGCATCGACGGACTCCTGCTCGTCGATGATGCAGCGGGTGGAGTCAGCATTGAGGAAGTCGCCATCGTTGCCCCTGACGAAGTTGAGCCAGCCGGTCTCGATGCCGTCCGTGCTCTGGCCGCCCCACATGTTCACCGTGTCGCCGTCGCGCTCAGTGAGAGTGTTGGCGTACTCGCGCCAGTTGTTCCAGTCGAAGTCGTCTTCTATCTCGGCGATGGGAGTGAGGCCCTTCTCTTTCATGTAATCTTCGTTGTAATAGAGGATGACCGTGGTGTACATGTAGGGGAGGCCGAAGAACTTGCCCTCGAACTTGTAGAAGTCGACGGCAGCATCCCAGGAGTTGGCCAGGTTGTCCTGCATGACGGCGTCCGCCGAGACCATGGGGTCGAGATCCACCAGGCTTCCGCGGCTGGCCCAGGACCAGTAGTTCACGTTGTTCATGAAGTAGACGTCAGGCCCAGCGCCGCCGGCGAGCGAGGTCTGGAGCTTGGTCCAGTAGTCGGCCGGGGCCTCATTCACCACGTTCACGCCCGGGTTTGCCTCACTGAAGGAGGCGGCCATCTGATCCAGTGACGCGACCGGGTCCGGCCACCACACCCACACCGCCAGATCGGCAGCAGCCAACCCAGCGGCCGCCGGAGCTGCTCCAGCGGTCGTGGCTTCGGTGGCCGGAGCCGTCGTCCCTCCGGCAGGGGCTGCGCCGGCGCAGGCGGCTAGCGTAGCCCCGAGGGCGGCGAGTCCGGTACCCTTGAGAACGGAGCGTCGGCTTACGGAAGCACCCATCTGACTCCTCCAGTTCCTCTCGCGAGGATGTGTGTGGGACGGTCGCGCGCACTTGGTTGACGCTACGTCAGCGACCGCGGGCGGATCCGGAGCCGGCAGATCACATCCTGCCGGAGATGTAGGCCTCGTCGTACATGGCGACCACCAGCTCGGGCGCCGTGACCGGCTGAATGTTATGGCAGGGGCCGAGGATGAAGCCGCCGCCCGCGCCGAGTATGCGGATGTTGTCGCGCACCTCCTGGCGGATCTCTTCTTCGCTGCCGAAGGCGAGGGTGTACTGGTTGTCCATGGCCCCGTGGAAGACGATGCGGTCGCCGAAGTCACGCTTCAGGCCCACGCGCTCCATGCCCCGGCAGCGCCACTGGACCGGGTCGAGCACGTCCATTCCCAGGTCAATGAGTTCGGGGATGATGGCTCGGACCGCGCCGTCGCTGTGAGTCATGGTGTAGCCACCGCCCTGGTGCACGAGATCCATCATCCGTTTCATGTGGGGCAAGAAGAACTCGCGGATCTGCCCGGGCGAGAAGAGCAGGCTCTCCTGAGTCCCCATGTCTTCCGACACCGAAGTGAAGGTGACCCGGCCGGGTATCTGCTCGTAGATGCGCTGGGTGTTGGTGTAGCAGAGGTCATAGAGCTTGCCCAGGCAGAAGTGCACCATGTCGGGGCTCTCGATGAGGTCCATGTAGGCCTGCTGCTGCCCGCGGAGGTGACAGTAGGTGAGGAATGGCTCCGAGCCTCCGGCAGACACGGGCTGGTCATCCCAGCCTTTGACCCTTGCCGCCACCTCGGAGTAGTCCCACCAGTCGGGGTCGGGCCAGGTGTAGTTGGCCTCGATCTCGGCGAGAGTGGAGTACTGGGCCAGTGGGCCGTAGACGCACTCGTGGTATCTGCCGGTGCCATAGTCGACATAAGCATAGCGGCAGCCGAAGACGTCGGTATCAGCCGGGGTCGCCGGCCCGACATAGTCGCCGCTGGCTCCCACCACTCGATCGATGTGAAGCCGTTCGTACATACCGTCCAGGTCGCAGCCGAGCAGTCGCAACATGGAATCGGTGAACTCCGACGTGGCGCGGTAGTTGAGTGGCACGCGATCGGGTTTCTGGCCGGTCAGTACGGCTTGCCAGCGTTCGCGCGCGGTCATGGAATCCTTGGCCATTTCGCCTCCCGAAGTGACAGGGGCGCCGTGCGCCCCAACTGAAGGCCATTGTAGACTGCTTCGATAACATTGTCATGCGGCCGAGCCGGTACCGGCCGCGTCATGTGCCGGCTTGGAGCACACGAGGTGGTTGCACGGGCAGTCGTGATTGCCGACAATGGGCTGGAGGCGCAAAGCGTGCGCAAACACCGTGCCCGATGGAGCGATGCATGTCAGCTATTCCGAAGTCAATGAAGGCCGTGGTGCTGCAGGAGCCCGGCCGTCTGACGGTAGAGGAACTGCCGGTACCGGAGATTCGGCCTCACGAGATACTCCTGAAGGTGGGTGCCTGCGCCATGTGCGGGTCCGACCTTGAGGCGTACTGGGGCATCCACCCAAGCGTTAAGCGGTACCCGGTGGTGTTGGGACACGAGTTCGCCGGCACGGTGGTGGCGGCGGGGCCGAAGGTCACGCGCTACAAGGTGGGCGACCGCATCTGCCACACCGGCGGCCGCGTGTGTGGCGCGTGTGCTGCTTGCCAGCGCGGCGACTACAAGGCCTGCCCGGAGCGGAAGGGCGCCGGCTTCGCGACCAATGGCGCCTACGCCGAGTACGTGGCCCTCCTGGGCGATGACTTCTACAGCTATCCCCTGCCGGACAAGTTGAGCATGGCCCAGGGGGCGCTCGCGCAGCCATTCGGCATCGGCTACCACGCCGCCACCGGCAAGGCCAAGGCGCAGGCCGGGGAGACGGTGGTGGTGCAGGGGTGCGGACCCATTGGGCTGTCGGCCATGATGGCCGCCAAGCTCAGCGGAGCTACCCTCATCTCCACCGACAAGCTCGACTACCGCCTGGACCTGGCCAAGCGGCTGGGCGCGGACTACACCGTCAACGTGACGCGCCAGGACGCCGTGGCCTTCACGCGCGAACTGACCGGCGGCACGGGCGTGGACACGGTCATCGAGTGTGTGGGCGGCGATCAGGACGAGACCTTGCCGCAGGCCTGCGAGATGCTGCGCAAGGAAGGTAGGCTAGTGGTGGCCGGGTCTTTCGCCCGCGATGCCGCCACCATCCGCATCATCACTTTCAAGTTCGGGCAGATGGAGATGTTCGGCTCCCAGGGCTTCCCGCGCGGATACGGACCCCTGCTTGACCTGGTCGGCAGCGGCCGGATAGACGTGCTGCCGCTAATGACCCACCGTGTGGAGCTGGACGAGGTTCCCGCCGCGATGAAGATGCTCGAGGATAAGCGCGATAACGTGGTGAAGGTGGTCATTGAGCCGTAAGCGATCGGCCGCCCCGTCCAGGGGAGCGAGTCCTACCGTTCGTGCTACCGGGCCAGCCGGGACGGAAGCCAGAGCCCAGCGAGTAGCTTTGGCCTTCGTGATCATCACGGTGATACTCGTCTTCGGCTATGTCATTTCCGAGATCGGGCTCTTCCGCTGGCTAGCCGCGGGCACCGGCCTGATCGCCGTGGCCGCCTCGGTACGGCACTTCATCGAGCGCGGCCGCCGCAGCCTCATTCTGGAGGACGCCTTCCGGCGCGGCACGGAGCATCTGGGCACGGACGAGAAGCCCCATGCGGTGCGAGTCGAGCGGGGCGAAGGCACGGCAGCGGCGACGATCCTCAGCGAAGAGGGCCAGTGGATCCTGGAGCTGGACGGCGAGAGGATCGCTTACGAGATGGAGGACCAGGGCGCCATGTCCGCCTGGCCGGACTACCGGATGGCCGACTTCGCCTCGCAGCTCTCCCGGCGGCACCGCCTCAACCTGCGCTGCTGTGCGACCTGCACTCACTTCGGCCACTCTCGGGTAAGCCGGATGGCCAGCCGCGGTTGGGTGGGCTACTGCACCGTGTCGGGAGAAGGACTCCTGGTGCCGGAGCGGGACGGCGTCCATCTCTGGCACCTGTGCAAGCAGTGGTCCCGCAAGCGGACGCTCTAGCCCGCTCCGGTCGCGGCGCCGCGGGCGAAGCCTACTTGCCCGGAACCGACACCGGCACTAGTCTGTGTGAGATGTACAGCAGAACTCCTTGGAGGTTCAAATGTCCGCTGTTTCCGAGCGGCCCTCTACGGTGAGGGCGTTCAAAGCCGACAACCTGAACGTGGAAGTGTTCGCCGACCGTAGCGGGTTGGGCGCCGCGGCTGCCCACGACGTGGCAGCGAAGATGCGCAAGGTCATCGCCGAGAAGGGCCGGGTGGTGATGGTGTTCGCCTCCGCTCCCTCTCAGGACGACTTCACCACGGCCCTGGCGCTGGAGCAGGGTATCGACTGGAGCAAGGTCGTCGCCTTCCACCTCGACGAGTACGTCGGGCTGCCGAGCGATGCTCCTCAGGCCTTCGGCAACTACATTCGCCGCCACCTGCTGGATGCGGTGAAGCCGGGGACCGTTCACTTCATGAACGGCAACGCCGCTGATCCAGAGGCAGAGTGCCGTCGCTACTCCGAGCTTCTGGAAGCTAACCCGCTCGACATCGCCTGCATCGGCATCGGCGAGAACGGCCACATCGCCTTCAACGATCCGCATGTGGCGGACTTCAGCGACCCGGTCAAGGCAAAGCTGGTGGAGCTGGATCTGCGTAGCCGGGAGCAGCAGGTGCACGATGGCTGCTTCGCTAGCCTGGACGCGGTCCCGACGACGGCCATTACCATGACCATACCGGCCATCGTCAGCGCCAACAGCGTCTTCTGCATGGTACCGGCCGCCACCAAGGCCGAAGCGGCGCGCGCCACGGTGTTTGACCCGGTGAGCACGGCTTGCCCGGCGACCATCCTGCGGCGCCACAACTGTGCCACCCTGTACCTAGACCGGGACTCGGGCGCCCGACTTTAGGCACTCGACGCCAGACGGAGAAGAACCGGCCCCTTGGCTATGTGGTCAAGGGGCCGTCGCTATCGGGCGCTCGAGCGTATCGCTTCGAGGCTCCACGATGGGGGGAGTGAGGATGGCTCACGATGAGTAGGGCGCGGCGACCGAGCCCGGGTAGGGCCTCATCCAGGCAGTGGCAGTACTTGGCGGTGCTGGTCCTGCTGTTGGTCGCCGTGCTGTGGCAGCGGTCCGGCCTGCCCGAGCCCGGCGGTGAAGTGACCTCACCCGAGCGCACCGCTACTCCCACTCCCGCTGCCTCCGCATCCGGCAGCAGTTCCTCGGCGCGGCCCAGCCCGACCTTCTCCTCCGGCGCGTTTGCGCCCGCGGTCGTGATCTCGGCGACGCCTACGGGAATGGAAGTAGCCCGCGTGGTACAGGTCATTGACGGCGACACCGTTCGCGTCGAGCTAGATGGAAGGCGGAGTCTGGTGCGCTACATCGGCCTGGACGCGCCCGAAGTGGAGTCCACCCGGCAGGCCGGCGAGCCCGGGGGCAACGAAGCCACCGCTTTCAACCAGGAGATGGTCGCCGGTCGCGAGGTGCACCTGGAGCGCGACATCAGTGACACCGATCAGTATGGACGTTTGCTGCGCTATGTCTGGGTGGATGGCGTCATGGTGAACGCGGAGCTGATCCGTCAGGGGATGGCGGACGGGCGCGAGTACCCCCCGGACGTGCGCTACGCCGGGTGGTTCTACGACCTGGAGGGGCTGGCTCGGCGGGAGGGCCTGGGGATCTGGTCGCGCTGAGGCCCTCCCGTGTGGCCTGTACCAGTTGCCGCTAGTTGAGCCGAAGGATACGGCTGGCGTTATCCCAGTACATGCGTCGTAGCTCGTCCTCGCTGAAGCCGCCCTCTTCGAACATGCCGATGGTCCAGAAGGGACTAATCAAGTTCATGTCGCTCCCGAAGACCATCCGATCGACCCCCACGAGATCGGCCACGGCTCGGGCCTTGCCCCGCTCGATGATGCTTGAGCAGAGATCCATGAAGGCATTGGGGATGTCGGCGAAGAGTTCCGCCACGGCCCGGAAGGCGCCGCCACCGGAGTGGGCGATGATGAAGTTGATCTCGTAGTCCGGCATGACAGCCGCCATCTGACGGGCCACGTCAACCCCGAAAGTGTGGTGAAGCATCGCCAGCCCGTGCTTCTCGGCGGTGTCCAGGATGCGCCGGTACTCCGGCCCGTTGAAGGGCACCCCATGGTACTCATTGCGGCTCTTGATCCCAACGAACTGAGGATGATCGGCGTACCGCTCGATCTCGGCGATGGACTGCTCGACTCGGTGGGGATCCACGTAGATGTAGCCGCGGAGCTGAGAATAGTGCTCCAGCGCCTCGGCCAGCTTGGCGTTTCCGCCCGCCATCTCGTGAAACACCGACTCCGTGTGCGATATGCAGGCGATCTCGATGTTGGCCGGCGGCATTATGCGCTCCGTCAAACCATCGAAGTCGGTGTCCCGGATGAGGGTGACGTTGTATGGCCCGCAGTGGACGTGCACGTCGATCTTGGGCAAGGATGAGATCATAGCGACAGCAACTCCTCCATGTTCCCGGACGCGATGCGGGCCCGCTCGGCCTCACTGATCTCGGCGTGCTCCAGGAGAAGTAGAGAGGGCAGAATGTCGTCGGCGGGGTAGTCGGAGCCGAACACGAGACGGTGGGCGCCGACTTCACGGCAGAAGAGGGCGATGCCGTCTGGGCTGGTAAGCCGCCCGGCATCGAAGTAGGTGCGCGGGTAATCCTTAGCCAGGGCGATGACCTCGGCCTCGAAGGTGTAGCCAAGGCCGGTGATGACCGCGGTGGCACCGGTGTCGGCCGTGAGCCGGGCGATCCGGTGGGGATCGTCCAGCGAGCCGGCGTCGACGATGCAGGGCATGCCCACCTCGGCCAGGTCGTGCATTAGCTGGCGAACGCAGTAGAGACCGAGGCTGTAGCCCTCCAGCCGGTTGAGGAAGCGGAACACCCGGAAGCCACGCTCGGCGAGGGCAGCCACCGATTGCTCCGACGCCAGGTAGTTGCTCGGATGCAGAGTACAGGCGGGAATGAGCTCCGGCCGGGACTCACACTGGGCCCAGGTCTCCTCGTTGCCGGACCGCTCATCGTAGAGCGCGGCAGCCGTGGAGAGGGTGATAGCGCGGCCGATTCCGTGAGAGCGCAGGCTGGCAACGAGCTCGTCCGGCGAGATGTCGAGAGGGCGCTTAGGCCAGCTCCCAAAGAGGGTCTTGACGTCCAGAATGTCGTTCGGCATGGGCGCATCCCTTGCTACAGCGGATGGCACCAAGGCTAGGCCTGTACCTCGCCCCAGTCAACTTCTGACGGAAACAACGCGCGAGGCCGGGCTCCAGCAACGGGAACCCAGCCTCGTCTGCCTATGAGAGCCAACTGCTCTCAGCGTCGGCGGGGGCCTCAACCACTGGGCATGCAGGAGCTCGCGCCGCCCACGCTGCCGCGACCGGACGTGGCGAAAGAGGACACGCTCTTCTTCACGTTCTCGGCGCCGCAGACCGGGCACTTGGGAGCGGCGGCCTGCGGGCTGAGTACGAACTTCTCGAAATGGCGACCGCAGTTCCCGCACTCATATTCGTATATGGGCATTCCCTATCCTCCATCGGCTTTGATCACAGTTGCCGTTCTGACCAATCGTGCCCCCGGCGTTGGCATACCCTGACCGGGTATTGCTATTATAGCAGCAGAAGGCGAGAAAGCAAGAGAGGAGTGACCGATGGCGTCCGCAGAAGTGACACCACCCAGGAGAGACACCGACGGACCGACCCGTGACCTGGTAGTGAGGCTGCGCCGGGTGGAAGGCCAGGTACGGGGCCTGCAGCGACTCCTTGAGGAGGGGCGATCCTGCAGCGATGTCCTGACGCAGTACCTCGCCGCTCGGGCGGCCCTGGAGGAGGTAGGCACGCGCCTGGTGGACGGCGAGATCGCCCGCTGCCTGGACTCGGGCACGGCAGTCGAGGTAGAGCAACTACGCGAGACCCTGCGAATGCTGCTGAAGGTGCGGCGTTAGCGGCCGCTAGACGGCTCCCGCCACCAGAGTGGCATAGTAGTAAGCCAAAGGAGCGACGAAGAACAACGTGTCGAGGCGGTCCAGCAGGCCTCCGTGCCCGGGGAAGAGGGCGCCGGAGTCCTTGACCTGGGCCTGCCGCTTGAGCATGGAGATGATGAGGTCGCCGAAGGGACAGACTACGCCCACGAGCAGGCCCACCGCGGCGCCGTGCTCGAGGGGCAGGCCACCCACGGCGGCCACGGCCATGCCTCCGAGGACACCGGTGATAAGGCCGCCGACGGCACCCTCCCAGGTCTTTTTGGGGCTCAAGTGGGGGGCGAGGTGGTGTCGGCCGACGGCCTGGCCGGCGAAGAAGGCGCCGCTATCGCTGATCCACACCGTCACCACGGCGAGGGCCAGCCAGGATAGTCCCTGGCCGAGTTGGCGCAGCGCTACCAGGTGTGCCCCCAGGAAGCCCACGTAGAGTGAGGCGAGGGCGCTGATGGCGAAGGCCTCGGTGCGGGTGGCACTGCGAGCGTGGAGGACGTACCAGACGGCCCAGCCGATGAGGGTGAGAGCCACCAGGAGCCCACGATATTGCCCGTTGGCGAAGCCGGCATCGAGGGCCAGAAGCACCGGCGACGCACCGCAGAGGACGGGCCAGACCTGGTGACCGTCACGCAGGCCCAGACGCCCAAACTCGTAGCCGCCACCCCCCAGCGCGGCGGCAAGCAGCAAAGTGAGCCACGGATGCCCCAGCCAGGCGAACGCTGCCACGACGGGCAGCAGAACCACAGCCGTGAGAATGCGCGTCTTCAGCATGGACGCGAAGGGTGCGCCGCCGGTCTGGACATCACTGCTGCCGGTGCGGGCTGGTGGAGACGGGCCGGAGGCCGCCGAAGCGGCGCTCCCGATGGGAGTAGTCGCTGAGAGCGCGATACAGCTCCGCTCGGTCGAAGTCGGGCCAGAGCACGGGGCTGATGTAGTACTCGGAGTAGGCCGTCTCCCAGATCATGAAGTTGGAGGTGCGAAACTCGTTGGCCGTCCGGATCACCAGATCCGGTTCGGGGAGGTCGGCCGTATCCAGGTAGGAGCCGATCAGGTCTTCAGTGACATCGGCGGACTGGACGCCGTCGGCGATGAGCCGGCGCACGGCACGCACCAACTCGTCGCGCCCGCCATAGTCAAAGGCCACGGTCAGGGTGATGCGGTTGTTGCTGTGGGTAAGCTCGATAGCCTGGCGGATTCTATCCTGCAGCCCGAGGGGCAGGCGGTCCAGATTGCCGATGTGGAGGAGGCGTACGCCCTTCTCGTGCAACTCGGGTAGCCAGCGGTCCAGGGACTCCAGCAGCAGGCGCATGAGGGCGCCGACTTCCTCTTTGGGCCGCACCCAGTTCTCGGTGGAGAAAGCCCAAATGGTCAGGTACTGGACGCCGAACTCAGCCGCGGCCTCCAGCAGGGGCCGGATGTTCTGCGTCCCGGCCCGGTGGCCGGCAGCACGCGGCAGCCCACGACGGCTGGCCCAGCGGCCGTTGCCGTCCATTATGATGGCCACATGAGCCGGAACGTTGGCGATCGGCGGCTCTTCCGCCAAGACCCCCTCCTAGACCTGCAGGATCTCCTGTTCCTTCTCCCGACCCACGTCCTCAAGCCGCTTGATGAGCTCGTCGGTCATCTTCTGCAGGCGGTCGCGGGCGTCAAAGAAGTCGTCCTCGGTGATCTCCTTCTCGTTCTCCAGGTCCTTCACGTCGCTGAGGGAGTCACGTCGGATGTTGCGGATGGCGACGCGGCCTTCTTCGACGCGGCGCTGCACCTGCTTCACCAGATCGCGCCGACGCTCCTCGGTAAGCGACGGGATCACGAGGCGGATCACCTGGCCGTCGTTGTTGGGCGTTAGCCCGAGGTCGCTGGCTAGGATCGCCTTCTGAATGGCGTTGAGCGTGCTTCGTTCCCAAGGGCGAATGAGTAGCTGGTTGGGCTCTGGAACCGAGATGCCGGCCACCTGCTGCAATGGGGTCGGGGTGCCGTAGTAGTCCACCCGCACCTTGTCCAGCAGGGCCGGGGCGGCGCGACCGGTGCGAATCGCGGCGAGGTCGGCTCGGAGTGACTCGATGGCGGCTTCCATTCTGCCGCGAGCTTCGCGTTCTACATCGGCTACCATGGGTCTATCCTCCGGGTTGTGATCCTTCTATTTGCGATAGGGTCAGGCCCTGATGGTGGTGCCGATCTTCTCGCCCATAATGACGCGCTCTACGCTGTTGGGCTGCCAGAGATCGACCACGATGATGGGCAGATCATTCTCCATGCAAAGCGATATGGCGGTACTGTCCAGCACTCCGACGCGCATGTTGAGGGCATCGATGTAGGTCAGGGTGTCGAAGCGCTGAGCGTTGGGGTTCTTCTTGGGGTCCTCGGAGTAGACGGCGTCTACCTTGGTGGCTTTGATAAGCACCTCGGCGCCGATCTCCATGGCGCGCAGGGCGGCGGCGGTGTCCGTGGTGAAGTAGGGGTTGCCGGTACCCGCCCCGATGATGACGGCGCGGCCGCGTTCTAGGTGGCTGATGGCGCGAAGACGGATGTAGGGCTCGGCAATGGCAGTCATCTCGATGGCGGTCTGCACGCGGGTCTCGATGCCGAGACGCTCCAGCGCGTCTCGTAGGGCGAGGGCGTTCATGACGGTGGCCAGCATACCCATGTGATCGGCAGTGGATCGCTCCATGCCGTGGGCAAGTCCGTCACGACCGCGCCAAATGTTGCCCGCACCGGGGACCACCGCCACCTGCACCCCGTGGTCGATGACCGTCTTGATCTTGGTGGCGACTTCCTCGGCCATGTGCGGGTCGATGCCAAAGCCTTCCGGCCCCGCCAGCGCCTCACCGCCAATCTTGAGCAGTACCCTCTTGTACTTTGCCGGAGCCATCAGGCCCTCCTAGCATTGGCCCCGCCCTGGGGAGGGCGGGGCTCCTTGTTTGCCGGGATTAGTCTGTCTCCCCGACCTCGTAGCGCACGAAGCGCCTCACGATCACGTTCTCGCCCATCTTGGCCGTCTGCTCCTTCACGTAGTCGCCGACGGTAACGTCCGGGTTGCGGAAGTGCGGCTGGCGCAACAGGCAGTACTGATCGTAGAACTTCTCCACCTTGCCCGTGACGATGCGCTCAACGATGTTCTCGGGCTTGCCTTCAGCTAGAACCTGCTTGCGGTAGATCCCTTTCTCGGCCTCGAGCACGTCGGCCGGCACGTCCTCGGCGTTCACCCAGCGCGGGCGAGCGGCGACCACCTGCATGGCTAGTTCGTGAGCCATCTCCTGGAACTCATCCGTGCGGGCAACGAAGTCTGTCTCGCAGTTGACCTCGATCAGGCCGGCAACGCGGCTACCGGTGTGAATGTACGACCCGATCACACCCTGGTTGGCCGCGCGGCCGGAACGCTTCTCGGCGGCTGCCAGGCCCTTCTCGCGTAGGCGCTGCATTGCCTTGTCCATGTCGCCTTCACAGGCCTCGAGGGCCTTCCGGCATTCCAGCACGCCGGCGCCGGTACTCTGGCGCAGTTCCTTCACCATTTCAGCAGTAATCGCCAATGGATACCTTCCTCAGTCGCATCTAGGGATCAATGGGTCCGGCGGGGACTAGAGTGCCTCGTATCCGCCGTCATCGTCATCGTCATCATCGTCTTCATCGTCATCATCGTCATCATCGTCATCATCGTCATCATCATCATCATCATCGTCGTCGAGATCGAGGTCCTCTTCCAGGTCCAGATCGATCTCCTCGGCGATGTCGGCAGAATCGTCCTCGATCTCGAACTCGGGGACGAATACGGGCTCCAGGGGTTCCTCGTCCTCGTCGTATTCGACGGGCTCCTGGCCCTCCTGCGGTTGTTCCTCGGCCACGGCCGCCGCCTCGCGGGCCTGGTGCCCTTCGAGGGCAGCGTCGGCGATGAGGCTGGACATCAGGCCGATGGCGCGGATGGCGTCATCGTTGGAGGGGATGACGATGTTAATCGGGTCCGGGTCGGAGTTGGTGTCCGTCATGCCTATGATCCCGACGTGCAGACGGTTCGCTTCGGCGATGGCGATTCCCTCGCGATGCACATCGACGACGAAGAGCATGTCCGGGATGCGCTCAAGGTTGCGCAGGCCATTGAAGCGACGATGCAAGCGCTCCAGCTCCCGCTCGAGGGTAACGGACTCCTTCGTCGCCAGCACATCCAGTTCGCCCCGTTCCTTGCGCTCCTCCAGCCTCTTCATGGCCGCAATTCGGCTCTTGATGGTGATGAAGTTGGTGAGAGTGCCACCCAACCAGCGCTGGGTGACATAGGGCATGCGGCAGCGCTCGGCTTCCTGGCGAACGCTGTCCTGCGCTTGGCGCTTGGTGCCCACGAACATAACCACGCCGCCACGGGCCACCAGGTCACGCACGGTGTCGGCGGCTAGGGAGATGGCCTTCAGCGTCTGCTGCAGGTCAATGATGTGAATGCCGTTGCGCTCGGTGAAGATGTAAGGCTTCATCTTCGGGTTCCACCGCCGCGTGCGGTGCCCGAAGTGAACGCCGGCCTCGAGAAGCGCCTTCATGCTTACGTTTGCCACTGCTGAGCCTCCTGCGTTTTTCCCTCCACTTCCGTCATCCGGCACCGGAGTCGCGTACGCGACACGCCCGTCACCGTCAGGAAGTGTGAGTAGTATGCAATCGCGCAGTGTACCAGAGGGCAGGGTGTGCGGCAACAACATTCGCCGGGCCGGCCGGGGGCCGCGCCTCTGGTCTGGGCGCGGGGCTCCTGGTAGACTGCCCCGATCGCTTGGGGAGGCCTTTGAGCATGCGCAGACAACTGGACCCGTGCCAGGTAGCGAACCTGGCGTACGAGAGGCTGAACGATGGCGGCGTACTGGTCAGCTGCATGGAGCGGAGTGGCCGCGCCAACCTCATCACCGTTTCCTGGTGGCTATTCGGCTGGTTCTATCACTCCCGCCCCATTTCCGTGATCGCCATCCGGCGGGACAGGTTCAGCCACGGTCTCCTGGAAGAGGTGCCTGAGTTCGTCGTCTCGGTTCCCACGGCGGAGATCCGGGCGGCTGTCGACTTCTGCGGGAGCCGCAGCGGCCGCGATCACGACAAGTTCGCGGAGACGGGCCTGACGGCGGTTCCGTCCTATCACGTCGCGCCGCCATCGGTGGCCCAGTGCCCGGTCAACTACGAGTGCCGGGTGTACGAGGGGGTCCATCCGCCCCACGGGTTGCTGACTCCGGAACACCGGGCCTTGCCGCGAGACCGTCAGCACACCATCTACTTCGCCGAGGTGCTGGGCGTCTACTCGGGAGCTGAGTAGGCAGGAGGCAGGTAGATGCGCCGTCAGACGCCGGCGCACTATAATCGGCACGCAAGTGATCACCGCGCCGCAAGGAGAGAGCAACTTGGGTGAGAGAGCGTTCCAAGAGGCGGTCCAGCTGGAAGGCCATATCATTGACTCCCTTATTCTGCCTCGGGTCTGGGACGCGATCATGGATCTGGGCGGCGACTTCGAGGTGGAGGAGTTCCAGGTCGGGCGGCACAAGCAGGAGCCTAGCTACGCTCGGCTGAAGGTGTACGCCGACTCGGAGGAGCAGCTCAACCGCATCCTGGCCAACCTGCAGGGGTTTGGCGCCGAGCTCCTTTCCCCCAACGACGCCCGCACTGAACCGTGTCCCAAGGACGGGGTGCTGCCGGAGGGCTTCTACTCGACGACCAACCTGCCGACCCAAGTGCGCGTGGGTGGCATCTGGGTGGACGTGGCCCACACGGAGATGGACCTCGCCATCGTGGTGGACAAGCAAGCCGGATCGGCCGCAAGCGTCTCCATCGGCGACGTGCGCCGTGGTGATCAGGTGGTGGTAGGGCACAGCGGCATTCGAGTCATCCCTCTGGAGCGGGAGCGCGGTCGGGAGGAGTTCTCCTTCATGCAGAGCTCCGTCTCCTCGGAGCGCTCCAAGAAGATCGCCATAGCCGCCATCGCCCAGGAAATGCGGCAGACACGTGAGCGGGGAGCCCGGATAGCGTTTGTCGTCGGGCCGGCGGTGATCCACAGTGGGGCTGGCCCCTATCTGGCCGCCATGGTGCGCGCCGGCTACGTCCAGGCTCTCTTCGGCGGCAACGCCATTGCCACGCACGACGTGGAGTCAGTGCTCTTCGGAACGTCGCTGGGGCTCAGCCTGAGCAACGGCATTGCGGTCGAGGGCGGGCATCAGAACCACATGCGCGCCATCAACGCCATTCGCGGTGTCGGGTCGCTGCGGGAGGCTGTGGAGCAGGGTCTGCTCACGCGCGGCCTCATGCATGAGTGCATTGTCAACGGTGTGGAGCTGGTGCTGGCGGGCTCGATCCGCGACGACGGCCCCATGCCGGACGTGATCACGGACGTGGTGGACGCTCAGCGGGCGATGCGTGCCGGGCTGAAGGGCGTGGGGTTGGTGGTGATGGTGGCCACCATGCTGCACTCCATCGCCGTGGGCAACCTGCTGCCCGCTACCGTGCGCGTGGCGGTAGTGGACATCAACCCGGCGGTGGTGACCAAACTGGCTGACCGGGGCAGCTTTCAGGCCGTGGGGCTGGTCACGGATGCCGAGCTATTCCTGCGGGAGCTCTGCGACGAGCTGGGGCTGAAGGCCTAGGCGGGCGGCTGGCGGGGGCGGGGCTACCTCGCCTTCCGTCGCCGTGCTACACTGTACATGATGCGGGCCGTTAGCTCAGTGGCAGAGCACCTGCCTTTTAAGCAGGGTGTCGCTGGTTCGAATCCAGCACGGCTCACCAGAAAGCGGGACTGGAGATGTCTCCAGTCCCGCTCTTGCTGTCCCAGGGCCGGCATTGGCGGCGAGAACTGAGCCGCACCTGATGCTCCTCCGGTTGGAAACGCGTTGGCAACGGACTCGGCTGCTGTGCCTTCCGCAGTGGCGCCTCTATTGCCCAAGAGGCAGCCGCCTGAGAAGTGCCGGTACATCGGGCGCCCCAGGGCCATCGAACGCCGGCCATCTGCCGGACTGCTACCGATAGACCAGCCGGCCCTCCACCTGTCGTGATAGGTTCTTGTGCCCCCGCAGGTACTCCTCCAAGACGGCCTGCATGGAAGTCGTGACGGTTCGCGATCCGCTAAGCGCCGTCAGGGCTTCGAGCGAGACGTTCAGATTGGCTTCCGAGTTCAGGACATGGTAGCCCACCAGACCGATGGTGTAGTGCTCAGTCGGATCCACCGATGCGCCGTCGACCTCTAGAACTTCCAGCTCGCGGCGGGAATCGTTGTAGACGGCCCGCACGCGGCTGTTCACCTGGTAGCACTCGCCCTCACCATTCCGGTTCTCGGGCCTCATGAAGTGAGCGAACATGACTCGCAGTTGTTCGCCGGTGATGGTGAAACGGGAGAAGGTGTCCTCATAGGGATAGATCTGTATCAGGTCGCGCAGGGTCACCACCGGGCCCATCTGCTTCTGGCGGATGGCACCGCTGCCAATGAGGGCAACCTGGCAGTTGCCGTTCTCAGCGAAGATGTCGGCGAACAAGTTGCCCAGGGAAGTCTCTGTGGTTCGGGCCGGGTGGGTTAGTTGGTGGGCCGTCCGGCAGAGCAGGGTGCTGTACTTGGCATCCACCTCGTCCTTGTATGAGCCGATGAACGCCTGAAGGTCGGCGTCCGGTTGGATGGCGCCGGCGACGATGGGGACCAGGTCCCATTTCCAGTCGACGACAGTGTTGGTGTCATCGGCCACCGTAAGGTCGAAGCGTCCGATCTGGTCCGTGCCCACGTTGGCCTGGGCGATCAGGATGTTGTTGACGATCTCCGGCTGCTCCAGGAGGGTGTGAGAGTGGCCGCCCAGTATCAGGTCCACGCCCCATTCCGGCTTGAGCAGAGCGGCGAGCTCTTTGTCCGACTCAAACCCGATGTGGGTCAGCAGGACGGTGAGGTCGATGTCGTCGTGCTTGTAGGCGTCACAGATTCGTCCCACAGCCTCGGCTGCCTCCTCCAGGGCTACCAGCGTACCGATCTGGCTGTCCTTCATGATGGCCTGCATGACGGACTCGGTGATGATGCCGATGAACATGACCTTGTACCCATCGATGTCCAGGATCACGTACGGCTGCATCAGCCGCCGGTGATGCCTCTTGATGTACAGATTGGCGTTCACGATCGGGAAGGTGGCCATCTTCTCCAAGAAGAGCAGTTGAGGCAGACCGTAATCGAACTCGTGGTTGCCCAGCGTAGCCACATCGGGATTGAGGTAGTTCATGATCTCGATGGTGCTGACCCCTTTGTACTCTGAGTCGATAATTGACCCCTGCAGCATGTCACCAGCGATGGCGTAGATCACGTTCTTGTTCTCACTGCGAACTTGGTTGATGTAGCCCGAGAGTAGGGACAACCCCCCGATCAGGTTTCCACTCGCGCCTTGGGCCTCTGCATGGAAGTCGCCATGCATGTCATTGGAGTGCAGGATGGTTAGCTCGAAGGTCTCCATTCCGGTCTCTCCTTCCGAGGTTGATGACGCCCCGTTCTGGTCCGCCAGTCCACGCCCGGTGTGCCGTCAGCGCTTCTCCGCGGCCGCGATCTGTTTGCCGAGCCTATGGAGCCGCGGCGGAAGGATGGCTGGCGGACAGGCCGACGAGTGCTTCGTGGACTCGCGTGAGAGGCACCGGAGAACGAAGTCGGCGCCGGGGCGAGGATGGCAGTAGTTGGCGGCGTTCGCAAGGATCAGGAGAGACCGTACGCCCGGGCGTGACAGTTGAGCACGGCAGTCGAAGGGAGGATGGGGCCAATCGGGCGCCAAACACCGGTAGAGGCTCAGCAGGTGACCCAAGGGGGGTGTGCCTGAGGTAGCCACTTCCCTCAGCGAGCCGTGCGCGATCCTGCTCCGATGGGCACGGCGGGCGACGGGGCGCAGAGCACGAGATCGTAAGCATGCGGCGAGTGGGTACCGGCAGCACCCTGGTTGCCGCCTATCAGCGAGGACGGGACCGTTACGTCGCTCACGGGGCCGCTGCACTTCCATACCACTTGATAGGACGCAATCCGGCAGGGTGGCCAATCGGACGAAGAGGAGGCGAGCGGGCCGGTCGCTGACGGCTGAAGAAGTGGTCCCATGCGTCCCGGCGCCGGAAACAACTTGGCCGCGGCACCTATCGGACAACGGGGACGATTGGTCAGAATGGGTTGACTTGGCGCCGAAAGGCGGGGAAAATGAGCTTCCAGGTGGGCAGAATGGCGTCCCCAGGGCTGTCCGCAAGATTCTCCCGCAATTCACAAGCAGGGTGTCGCTGGTTCGAATCCAGCACGGCTCACCTGAAGGAGGGGGCACGATGTCGCGCTCAGATGGTGTGACCAAGGCCATGGCGGTGATCGGCACCGTCCTCACCTGGATCCCGCTGGCCTTTGCCATACTGCTCTCACTCGGCGCCAGCCTGAGCGACCGGGGGTTCCGGTTCGACTGGCTGCTTCCCGCCGAGCTCTTCCCCTTGGTTCTCGCGGGCGGCCTGCTTCTGCTATGGGCGGCGGCCCGCGCCCACCGCCTGCTTCGTCCAATTGCGGTAACCCTTGTCGTCCTGGTAGCAGTGCTCGTCGGTGGGCAGGCGCTCGCCGTCGCCAGTGGGCTGGCCGACGGTCGGCTGCAGACTAGCGGCTGGCAATGGACCACCGTCGTGGCCTCCATCGCCCTCTACACCGTAGGAGTGATCGTCCTGGGCGTCCTCGGCCTTAGGCTCGCGCGTGACCTGTGGAGCACTCGGTCGGTCTTCTAGCCCGCCCCTTCCCGCAGACGCTCGTCCAGCTTGTCCGCTAGAGACGTAGGCAGGGGCGTGCCCGCGGTTGGGCCCAACTCGGCCAGCAACTCCCTTCCCCAGGCCCAGGACGCACGGTAAGCCCGCCAAAGGCTCTCAACGTCTAGTGCGGCGGTGCACTCGCGAAAGCGCTCGTAGGCCTGCGGCGAGAGATCGCTCTCCAGGCAGCGCGAGGGCGTGGGCCAGTGGTCGGTCTGCCCCTCGTCTAGCCGGGTCAGCCAGAGCAGGTACCGGTGTACCAGGCCGAGCAGCTCAAGGGCGCGGGCGGTCTCCCCTCGACGCAGGACCGTGATGCCGAAGAGGACCGCGTTGACTAGGCTCATCTTCAGCCGGGATACCGCCTCCGGCGCGTCTCGGCGAGGCAGCGTGGCCAAAGGCTGCAGCAGCGGAGCGAGGGCACCATCGCGATCCTTCAGAAGGCAGTCATCCAGCCGGGGAAGGAAGGCGCTGCCCACCCAGCGGCTCACCTCCTGCGCCGTGTTGGAGTGTGGCTCGAAAAGGAACTCCCCGCGGACGAGATTGGCGAAGATGGCGGTGAAGTGGCCGAAGTCATCGGCGAACGCCAGCTCCACAGGCGCGACCTGGGCCACCCAGGCGGCGCGGTCGAACTGAGGCAGGACATCGTCCTCGAGGAAGAGGGCAAACTCAACGTCTGAATAGGCGTCGCCCTCGCCTCGAGCGAATGACCCAAACATGACGGCCGCGACGACCCGCCCGTCCCCCAGACATAGCTGTCGCACTCGCTCGATCATCGCCAACTGCGGTATCGGGTGCGGCCTATCGCTCACCGGCCCCCCCTTCCTTGCCTGCTCGTCGTGCCTTCACCCAGGGTCCAACGGTGCGCCGCGCCTCTGCCAGCCACTGCTCGGCGTCCTCGGGCGCTTGCTGCAGCGCTCCGCCATGCTGGCGGAGGACGGGGGCGTCCGCCATGTCGGCCAGCCGGAGCAGCGCCCACCACTGTAATCGGAACCCGTAGCGCTCCAGGATGGTGTCGGGCAAGGGCCCGAGGATCGCCTCCTCACGCTCGCCGAACTCCAACCAGTAACGCACGAACTCGTCTGCGGCGTCGTCACCGGCGTCGCCCTGGGCGAGGCGCCACAGTGCCGCCACCAGACCGGTCCGGCCGATGCCGGCCATGCAGTGAATGTAGACCGTCTCGCCCAGCGCCAGCTGTGCCTCCAGCGCCTCGAGCGCCTGAAGAAGCCCCTCGGCTGGCGGAATGGTCCGGTCCTCAAACGGCACGTGGACCAGCTGCAGGCCGTGAGCCATGCACTGCTCCGCTTCATCCTCAACTCGGAACGCGTGGAAGGGCCGGCCCGCTACCACATTCCGACGCTCCCGGGCCTCGCGCAGGCACAGAAGGCAGGTCACGCCCACGTCTCGCAGGTAGGCATAGCCGCCCAACCGGTCGTGCGGCTGCTCGCCGCGTGCCACGCGGCCCGGCGCCACCCAACCGAAGTTGGCGATCCCGCCAGTCTGGTCGTACTCGGATGCTTTCCCGCGTTGGGCCGTCCTCTCCACCACACTCCCCCGCTGCCATCGAACGTGCTTCTGATTGACCACAAGCATGGCCATTGCAGCGCAGATGCGCCAGAACGGGGCGTCACGGTGGCGTGGCCGCATCCGTCCGAGACACCGTTCTTGACAGGCGTCACCTGACTGGCTAGTTTCGCTTCATTCTAGTCGCCCAGCTGAGCAACGTAACCACAGTCGTTGGGATGGGAGTGGCGCCCGCGGGCGCCACCGGTCTCTCGGCCGAAAGCGCGGATTGCCGGCGCGGGTGGGCCCGCGTTCAGCGGTTGGAGGAAGAGGTATGCCAAGGGATGACCTGGCTGTCAGCGTCGATAAGCTGCGGCGCGTCTGTGACCCAGCCGGATTCGGGTTCGCCAGCACGGCGGAGTTGGAGCCGCTCGAGGACGTGATCGGCCAGCACCGGGCGGTCGCCGCCATCGAGTTTGGCATCGACATCGAGAGCCAGGGCTACCACATCTTCGCCCTCGGCCCGGCCGGTACCGGCAAGACCACCGTGGTCCGCAGCTACCTTTCCCGTAAGGCGGAGAGTCAGCCCGTTCCGGACGACTGGTGCTACGTCAACAACTTCGACAACGCCGATCGACCGCACGCGGTGCGCCTTCCTGCGGGCATGGGCCAGCAGCTGCGGGCCGATGTGGACGAGTTCGTGCAAGAGCTGGGCACGGAGATTCCCCGCGCCCTCGAGAGCGAGGGTTACCGCCAGGAACTGGAGGAGGTGGAGCGCGACTTCGGCCGCCGCCGCCAGGAGCTCTTCACCGCCCTCGAGCAGGAAGCGCAGAAGCGGAGCTTCCGCATTATCCAGACGGCGCAGGGGCTGGGCTTCGCTCCCGTGCGCGACGGCGAGGTGATGACGCCGGACGAGTACTCCAAGCTGGAGGACGAGGCCCGCCGCGCCATCGACGAAGCGCAGGCGGAGCTGCAGGAGATCATGCACGAGCACATGCGCCGGCTGCCCGCGCTCCAGAAGGAGGCACGCCAGCGAGTGGCGGATCTGGACCGCAGCACGGTGGGGACGGCTGCCGGGCAGCTGATAGACGCCCTCAAGCTCAAGTACGAGTCCTTCGACGTGGTGCAGCGGTTCCTGGATTCGGTTCGGGCCGACATCCTCGAACACGCCGTGCAGTTCAAGGGCGGCGACCACACCGAGGACGGCGGCTCCCAGGCCACCCTTGGCCGCCTACTGGAGTCGCGCGACAGCCCACTGGACCGCTATCGGGTGAACCTGCTGGTGGATAACAGCCAACTCGAGGGGGCGCCGGTGGTGTTGGAGACTAACCCCACCTTCCAGAACCTGGTGGGGCGCGTGGAGCACGAGGCCCGTTTCGGTGCCCTGATCACCAACTTCACCATGATCCGCGGCGGGGCGCTGCACCGGGCCAATGGCGGCTACCTGATTCTGGATGCGCGCGATGTGCTCACCAAGCCGTACGCCTGGGAGGCGCTGCAGCGGGCGCTGAAGAACAAGCGCGCGGTGGTGGAGACCATGGGCGAGGAACTGCGGGTGACCTACACCCGCACGCTGGAGCCGGAGCCGATCCCCCTGGATGTCAAGGTGATCCTGATCGGCGAAGCCAACGTCTACTACATGCTCTACGCACTGGAGGAGGAGTTCCGCGAGCTATTCAAGGTGAAGGCGGACTTCGCGTCGACCATGGACTGGGGTGCGGAGTGCCCCCGGCACTTTGCCCAGTTCGTGGGTTCCATTTGCCAGGCCGAGGGTCTGCGCCACTTCTCGCCCGGCGGTGTGGCCCGAGTGATGGAGCACGCCGCCCGCGCCGCCGGAGACCGGGAGAAGCTGGCGATCAAGTTCGGCGACATCGTGGACCTAGTGCGGCAGGCGCACTACTGGGCGGGGAAGAACGGCAACGGCCTCGTTGAGGCGGACGACGTCCAGCGGGCCATCGACGAGATGACCTTCCGCTCCAACCGGGCCGAGGAGATCCTTCGGGAGTCGATCACCCACGACGTGGTGATGATCGACACCGAGGGAGAAGCGGTCGGCCAGGTCAACGGACTCTCCGTCCTTTCCTTGGGTGACCACGTCTTTGGCAAGCCGTCGCGCATCACGGCGCGGTCGGCCATCGGGCGGGCGGGAGTGGTCAGCATCGAGCGTGAGATAGGGCTGGGCGGTCCCATTCACAACAAGGGCGCTCTCACCCTCGCCGGGTTCGTTCAAGGCCGGTTCGGTCAGGACCACCCGGTGACATTCACGGCGAGTATCACCTTCGAGCAGATGTACGAGGGTCTGGAAGGAGACAGCGCCAGTTCCGCCGAGTTGTACGCCTTGCTGTCCAGCCTGTCCGGCTATCCCCTGCAACAGCAGTATGCCGTCACCGGCTCGGTGAACCACTTCGGTCAGGTGCAAGCCATCGGAGGAGTCAACGAGAAGATCGAGGGCTTCTTCGACGTCTGTCGAGAGCGAGGACTGACCGGCGGCCAGGGCGTACTCATCCCTCGGTCAAACTTGCGACACCTGATGCTACGCGGAGACGTAGTCAAGGCCGTGCAAGAGGGCAAGTTCGCGGTGTACGCGGTGTCCAGCATCGATGAGGGTATCGAAATCCTGACGGGGCGGCCGGCCGGCACGCGGGGGCCCGACGGCCTCTATTCCGAGGGCAGCGTCAATCGGGCGGTGGAAGACCGCCTGCGGGCGATGGCGGACCGCGAGAGGCGCTTCCGGCGCCAGCAGGATGACTGCGACGAGTCGGCCGGGGGGAGCGACGCTATCGGCTGAGTCGCCTCACGCGGGCAAGTACCGGATACGCGAGTTTGGCCGGTTGACGCCGCAGAGATCGCCTGGCAGACTCTCTGTGCGCGGGGGGAGAGGGGCGCCAGTGTGCTTGTGCGCCTCCCAGTCGCTGAGGGGGCAACGCCATGCGAGGCCGCAAGATCCTGGTGGTGGACGATGACCAGGCCATGCACCGTTTGCTCGAGTTCACATTCACCCAAGCCGGGGCTCAGGTCCTGGTCGCGACGGACGGCGAGGAAGCCTTGCGCCACTTCTACACCTTCCGCCCGGACCTGGTGGTGCTCGACATAACCATGCCCAAGCTGGACGGGTGGGAGATCGGTAGACGCATTCGCGATCTCTCGGAGACGCCGATCGTGATGGTCACCGCTCGCGGGCAGGAGGACGACATCCTGCGCGGGTTCGAGAGCGGAGCCGACGACTACGTTACCAAGCCTTTCAGCCTGCAGGTCCTGTTGGCCCGGGTGCGGGCGCTTCTTCACCGCGCCTCCCTGCCGCCCATTTCGGCGCAACCAATCGCCTACAGCGACGATCGCTTGACGGTGGACCTCTCTGCAAACCGGGTGCTGGTGGATGGACAGCCGGTGCGCCTGACGGCGACGGAGTACCGGTTACTGGCATACCTGGTGGAGAACGCCGGGAGAGTGCTCTCGCCGCGACAGATTCTGGAGAAGGTCTGGGGCTGGGAGTATGCTGACGACGTTGACTACGTCCGCGTCTACATCTGGCACCTGCGGCAGAAACTGGAGCCCGACCCGAAGTCGCCCCGGTATCTGATCACCGAGCATGGACTCGGCTACCGCTTCGAGAGGAATCTCACCTAACCGGTACCGCCCGGTGGCGGAGACTGAGACGGGGCATGCGGCCAGAGCCACATGCCCCGTCCCTTTACTCAGCCGGCAGCGACCGACGGGCTTAGCTCGCGGTACGTGAGCGTCCAGGCGGTGGACCGGAATACGCCCGCCAGAGCCGAGACAAAGAGGGTGGGCACTCCGATCACCACCAATGCCACCGGCAGCCCGGCCAGGACGCCCAGGATGACCGGGGTGGAGGCGTCGAACGCGAGTGAGGCGAGGGCATAGACGGCGATGCCCATCAGACCGCCCATCAACAGTCCCAGGACGGCCAGGGCAAAGGTGGCCACGAGCACGACCAGGCCGAGCAGGAACTGGATCACCGCCAGCAGCAGCCACATGATGGCGGCATCCCGCAGGCGCGACTTCACGACGGTGTATCCGCGCTTGATCGAGGCGAAAACACCGCTATCGTCCAGGACGGCGGCGCGCCAGATGAACGGTTGGAGCAGCGACCAGACCAGGGATACGCCGATGCCCAGGAGGATGATGGCCACGAATAGGCCTACTGTCACGACCGTACCCAGTGCTCCCAGGGCGTCGGACTCGAAGAACCACAGAAGCAGGGGGGCGAGGGCGAACAGGACGAGGGCGACGAACAACGCCCCCATGGGTATGCTGACCACCATTTCTATCAGGAAGAGGCGAATGGCCCGCCACGACCACCCCAGGCGGAAGACTGCGCCGAAGGAGCGCTTCTCCCCGGTCTCTTCGTGGTCGTCGACGGCGCGGATGACGGCCGTCTCGGCGAGGTAGCGGAGAACCGTGGAGATCAGCGCGACCAGCAGGGCGAAGGCGATCGCCGCTACAATGAAGGCCCCCACCAGGGCGACAAAGACCCCGATCTCCCTCTCGCTAAACTGGGGCAAAGCGCGCCAGGGCAGATCGCTGGAGTCTCCCGAGTACCCGGAGGAGCCACCACCACCGGAGCTACCGGCCTGGCCGCCCATGACGGCCAGGAAGAGCCCGAAGATCCAGAGCACGCGGTAGCGCCAGGTGATCTGCCAGGCTCTACGGAGCGTGTCAGTGTGATTCATGTGTGTCACCTCGCTGACAGGGCCTAAGGCGGATCTGAGATCCTGAGCCAGACGGCATCACCTACCACTGTAGCGCATTTCGCGCTCGAGTTCCAGCGCGTTGGACGTGTGTCGGAAGTAGCTGCGCTCCATAGCCGTTGCCCAGCGGTACTGGCGCTTGACGGCGGGACAGCAACCTGTCTATAATGCTGATGACCCCACTGCTACACGGTGTTGCGCCAACCCCAATGGGTTCTCGCGGTTCGCCAAGAGCGGGCCGCCGTAAGCATAACCGCCCCAGGTCACTGTGCCACTGTGATGGATGGGGCAATTCCCCTGAAGGTACATGCATAGGCTGAGTGCGCCAACGTGTACATGTTCGCGCCTGGCGGCAGGTTCTCGAACCTCTAGTGAACCTCCCCGTGCTGATTCTGCGCCCTACAAGCCAACTCGGTAGCTGATCGGAGAAGTGTAGGTGGACATCGCCCAACTGGAAGACAAGAACCTTAGCGAACTGCGTACTTTGGCGCGCGATTTCGGCATCGCACGCTTCAGCCGTAAGAAGAAGGACGAGCTGGTCATCGAGCTCCTGAAGGCCAACGCCGAGCGTCAAGGCTACGCCTTTGGCGGCGGGGTGCTTGACATAATTCAGGACGGGATCGGGTTTCTGCGTTCCCGTAAGCTCTTGCCGAGCCCCGACGACGTGTATGTGTCCCAGTCGCAGATCCGCCGGTTCGGTCTCCGTACCGGCGACCTGGTGGTGGGGCAGGTTCGTCCTCCCAAGGACTCGGAGAAGTACTTCGGGCTTCTGCGGGTGGAAGCGGTCAACGGGATGGATCCCGAGGTCGCCCGCCAGCGGCCGGCCTTCGACGACTTGGTGGCGACGTTCCCCACGCGGCTGCTGAACCTGGAGACCACGTCCGATCTGCTCACCACGCGCATGATCAACATGTTCGCACCCATCGGGCGCGGCCAGCGCGGCCTCATCGTCTCGCCTCCGAAGGCCGGCAAGACCACCATCCTAAAGCACATCGCCAACGCCATCTCCGCCAACTCGGACGACGTGCATCTGATGGTGGTGCTGGTCGGCGAGCGCCCGGAAGAAGTCACCGACATGGACCGGTCCGTAGAGGCCGAGGTGGTTGCCTCCACATTCGATGACGAGGTGGAGAATCACTGTCGCGTGGCCGAGATGGCCCTCAACCGGGCAAAGCGATTGGTGGAGACGGGCAAGGATGTAGTGATCCTGCTGGACAGTATCACCCGGCTGGCGCGGGCCTACAACCTCGTCGTTCCTCCGTCGAGCCGAACGCTATCGGGTGGCCTCGATCCGTCGGCCCTCTATCCGCCGAAGCGATTCTTCGGCGCCGCCCGCAACACTGAGGAGGGCAGCAGTCTCACCATCGTCGCCACCTGCCTCGTCGAGACGGGAAGCCGGATGGACGACGTCATCTACGAGGAGTTCAAAGGCACGGGCAACATGGAGCTACACTTGAGCCGGCGCTTGCAGGAACGCCGTGTGTTCCCGGCCATCGATATCGAGCGTTCCGGCACTCGCCGCGAGGAGCTACTGCTTGACGCGGACGCGCTGGCGCGGGTGTGGACGCTGCGTAAAATGGTGTCGGCGCTCGGCGGCGGTACGGAAAGCACCGAGCTGGTGCTGGACCGTTTGCGCAAGACGGCCAGCAACCGCGAGTTCCTTCTCACGCTCAACAAGGAAGCTATCTGAGTCTCGTTGACGGGCCGCCCAGCTGCGGCTATGCTAAGGGCGCACGGGCACTCAGGGACGTCTCCGGCGAACCGGGCAGCAGGTGGGGGATAGCCTTCTGCCCCGCACTACACCGACTGGAGACGAACCATCCGGGAGGCACGTCTGGCCGGTCTAGCGGTTAGGGCCGCGGCAACGGTATCAGGGTCGGCGCACTCGCGCTCGACGCTGGCGGCGCCTGTCCACCTTGGAGGCCTCGGTGAGAGGCTGCTGCGTGGGGGGGCTTGGGCGCACCGCTACGGGCTTCATGTGGCCGTCCTCGCTCTCGCCCTCTCGATTGGCCTCGTTCCGCGCGACTTCTCCCCCTTCCTCTCCCTCTCGCTGCCACAGGCGCCCCGGGCTGTATCTGGTTCGGCCGATCTGGATCAGCTCCGGCCGACCAATCTGAGGGGCGCGATGGCGTTGCCGCTGGCGGCAGAGAACGTAGTGGGTCGCTCCGCTGTCGTAACAACCAGTGAGGGCCAGTACCCCCAGTTCGAGCCCCGCATGTATGTTGTGCAGACTGGAGACACGCTCTCCACCCTGGCGCAGGCTTTCGGCCTGGACCAGAAGACCCTCATTTGGGCGAACGAGCCCCTGCTGGAGCGACGGGACGTCCTGTCGGTGGGGCAGGAACTGGTGGTGCTACCGGTGGATGGCGCTCTGCACAAGGTGGCGGAGGGGGATTCTCTGGCCGGGCTGGCCGAGAAGTACAGGGTGAGCGTCGACGAGATCACCGCGTACCCCGGCAACGAAATCGGCGATGACGGGCTTCTCGTCGCGGGGGCCACCGTGGTGATTCCCGGGGCCGAGCTACCGGACCCGCCGGTGAGAGTGGTGCCGACGCCGGCGCCGGCTCAACCGGTGGTGCGGGAGGCTCCGGCGGTCGCAGCCGTTTCGGGCAGCGGGACCATGCAGTGGCCGCTGAATGGTATGCTGACCTCGGGATACTCCAGCTACCACCGGGCCATCGACATCCACACAAAGGCGGGACTACCGGTAGTCTCGGCGGACGGCGGCACGGTGACGCTTGTCTCCTGGCAGACCTACAGCTACGGCTACCACGTGATCATCGATCACGGTGACGGTGTGCAGACCCTCTACGCTCACCTGAGTGCCATCAACGTCGAGGCCGGTCAGGTAGTGGAGCGGGGTGAGCAGGTGGGCGCGGTGGGTTCCACCGGACGCTCGACGGGACCGCACCTGCACTTCGAGGTGAGGGTCAATGGGACGCAACAGAACCCCTTCTCCTACTTGCCCTAGGGGCGCCACTTTCCCGCCCGAAGACGAAGGTCCCGCCGGCAGCGCCGGCGGGACCTCTTGATTTGCCCGGCCCGGCGGGCTAGAGGCTGCGCATGTGGGGGAAGAGAAGGACCTCACGGATGGAAGCGCGGTCGGTGAGGAGCATGACGAGCCGGTCTATGCCCATACCGAAGCCGCCCGTCGGGGGCATGCCATAGCTGAGTGCCAGCAGGTAGTCGGCGTCCATCTGGTGCGCTTCTTCATCGCCCGCCTCGAAGTCCCGGCCCTGGGCGCGAAAGCGATCGAACTGCTCGACCGGGTCATTGAGCTCACTGAAGGCGTTGCAGATCTCCATGCCGGCCACGAACCCCTCGAACCTCTCCACCCAGCCGTCGCTGCCGGGTATGCGCTTGGCGAGGGGCGAGATCTCGACGGGGTAATCCATCAGGAACGTGGGCTCAACGAGCTTGGGTTCCACATAGGCCTCGATGAGGTAGTCCACCAGCTTACCGACGGTCGGCTTCGGCTCCGGGTGCCCACCCAGATCGAGTATCGCGCGGTAGAGCGAATCGACGTCGCGGTAGCCCTCCACGTCGATGCCGGTTTCCTCCGCGATCGCCTGGCGAAGGTCGCGCCGGTGCCAGGGCGGGGCTAGGTCCACTTCGGTTCCCTGGTAGCTGATACGAGTCGTGCCCAGCACCTTCTCGGCAACGAACGCCACCATCTCCTCGGTGCGTCTCATCACGTCGTGGTAATCGGCGTAGGCCTCGTAGAACTCGATCTGCGTGAACTCGGGGTTGTGCTTGTAGGACACCCCCTCGTTGCGGAAGTCACGACCGATCTCGTAGACGGCGTCATACCCGCCCACAATCAGGCGCTTGAGGTAGAGCTCGAAGGAGATCCGCAGGTAGAGGTCCTGGTCGAGCTGGTTGTGGTGGGTGACGAAGGGCTTGGCATGCGCGCCGCCGTAGATCGGCTGCAGGATGGGCGTCTCCACCTCAAGGAAGCCCTCGCCGTCAAGATACTGGCGAATGGCGGACACGGTGGCGGCCCGTTGCCGGAAGAGCTGGCGCACTTCGTCGTTGACCAGGAGATCGACGTAGCGGTGCCGGTAGCGCGCCTCCACGTCGGTGAGGCCGTGCCACTTGTCGGGCAAGGGGTGCAGGCTCTTGGCCGCCAGGCCGGCAGAGGTGACGCTAATGGTCGCCTCGCCTGTGCGCGTGCGGAACATGGAGCCCTCGGCGGCGATGATGTCGCCAATGTCAGTGGCGCGACGGAGGGCGTTGTAGGTCTCTTCGCCGAGCACGTTTCGGCGGAGATAGATCTGTATACGGCCGGCGCCGTCCATCAGATGGGCGAAGGTGGAGCCGCCCATGACGCGCTCAGTCATCAGGCGGCCGGCCACGGCCACCCGAGGGGCTTCCCCCTCGGGGTTCTGCTCCCAGGCCTCGAGGGCGGTCCGCGCCTGAAGTGAGGTATGGGTGCGAGCGACTCTGGCCGGGTAGGGGTCCTGCTCTTGTTCCAGCAGTCGACGGCGCTTCTCCAACCGCTGCGCGTCGGCGATCAGTGACTCCGTCTCTCGGTTGGCGCTAAGGCCGTCTTCCATTCGTCGTGCTCCCGCTCACTTGATGGCTAGGATGGATACCTCGACCGTACCGGCCGGTGTCTCGAAGGCGGCCTTGTCGCCGACACGCTTGCCCAGCAGGGCCATTCCCATCGGGCACTCGTTCGAGATCATCCCTCCGAGCGGGTCTGCTTCGGCGGAGCCCACGATACGGTATGTCTCTGTCGGCTCGCCAGGCTCGGAGATCACAACGGTGCTGCCCACCGTGACGGTGTCGTGGTCAGTATCATCCTGGATGCGGACAGCGCGCTTGAGGAGGTCCTCGATCTCGGCGATGCGCCCCTCAACGAAGCCCTGCTCGTGCTTGGCGTCCTCGTAACCGGCGTTCTCGGAGACGTCGCCTTCGCGCTTCGCCTCCCGAATGCGTTCGGCAATCTCGACGCGGCGTACCGTCCTCAGGTGATGCAGCTCAGCTTCGAGGCGCTGACGCCCTTCGTCGGTGAGGTAGTCAGTTCTAGGGTCCATGCCGAACGTTACTCCTTGTCCAGGAACAGTGGGTGCCGGCCCGGAACGGCGCCGTGGGGTGTCGAAGGAAACAGAAAAGAAGCGTCGCAGCCCACGGCCGGCTGCGCGCTCCGTTTTGGTGCCAGTGGTGTACTTATGTTTGGATTATAGCCTATGCCCCTCAGTTAGTGCAAGCCCCTACCCCCAGCGGTAGCCAGAGATAGGCAACCACATCACCCCGCGATGGCGCCAGAGTGGAGCTGCAGCCAGCGAAGCAGGTCGCTGCGGCGCAGCAAGCCAACCAGGCGACCGTCCTTCACTACCGGCAGCTGGCGGACATCATGCTGCGCCAGCCGGTTGAGCGCCTCAGTTGCTTCGTCATCGGGGTTGACGGTGACCAGGTGGTCGGCCCCGGTCATGATCTGGCGTACAGGTGTCATCTCCCAGCGGTCGCGGGGCACTTTGCGCAGATCCTCGACGGAGACGATGCCGATCATGGTGTCGCCGTGCATCACCGGGAAGGCGCGGTCATCGGCGCGCATGATGTGATCGTAGGCCAGCTCGCTTACGGTGACTTCCTCGGTCACGGTGGGTGGATCGGGTCGCATCATCTGCGAGACCGGCACCCCATCGAGGACGTCGCGGATGAGCACTTGCTGGTAGCTCTGCGATGCGGCGCTGTTGAGGAACCAACCGATGAAGGCGAGCCAGAGCCCCGCCACTACCCCAGTGCCGAAGATGGGAAGCCGGACCCCGAAAGCCATAGCTATGCCGGCCATTATGAAGGCCCAGGCAACCAGACGGCCCACGGCGGTGGCCCACTTGGTGGCTGAGACCAGGCTTCCGCTGGTGGCCCAGAAGATGGAGCGCAGCACACGACCACCGTCGAGCGGGAACCCTGGTATGAGGTTGAACACCCCCAGCAGCACGTTCACGGAGCCCAGCCAGAAGACTAGGAACGTCAGCGGGCCGAGGCTGCGAACGACTTCTAGCGGGTCGCTGGTTACCTGCCCCAGGCGGCCCACTGAGGCACCGGCGATGAGAGCCAGTACCGCGCCGATGGCGATACTCGTCAACGGACCGACGATCGCGGTGGCGAACTCGTCGCGGGCAGATTCGGGTTCGCGCTGGAGGTTCGACACGCCGCCGAACATGAATAGGGTGATGTTGTGAACGGGCATCCCCCGGGATCTCGCCACCAGCGAGTGGCCCATCTCGTGCGCCAGTACCGAGGCGAAGAACAGGAGCGCGGCTGCCGCAGCCAGGCCCCATACGGCGACCGGCGACCAGTCCGGCTGCGCCGCTCTCAGGAACGTGGCCAGGTTCCAGGTGACCAGCAGGAAGATGAAGAGCCAGCTCCAGTCGATGACGATGGTGATGCCGAGCAGCTTGCCGATTCGGATCCCGTTCCGCACGGCTCAACCTCCCTCCAATCGATCACTAGGGCGACTCCCATCCGCATGGCAGGGGTCTCCGGTATCCTGGTGCCACAATGCTAGCAGGACGCAGCCTGCATGTAAACGTCCGCCGGGGTCCCTTGGTATTGTTGACCAACAGCGAAACAGGCTTTATAAGGGTTGAGTGGCTGGTAGCGCAGACGGCCAAGGCTTGCGTCGAGGAGGACTACATGTGGAAGGAATTCAAGAACTTCATCGCTCGTGGCAACGCGTTCGACTTGGCGGTCGGCGTCATCATCGGGGCGGCGTTCGGGAAGATCGTCACCTCGCTGGTGGAGGACATCATTATGCCCCCCATCGGCCTGTTGTTGGGGAGTGTGGACTTCTCCAACCTCTACCTTAACCTCACCGGTCAGGAGTACCCGACCCTGGCCGCCGCCAAGGAGGCGGGAGCCGCAACCATCAACTACGGCGTGTTCCTGAACGCGCTCATCAACTTCCTGATCATCGCCCTCGTGATCTTCCTCTTAGTGAAACAGATCAACCGCCTCAAGGCGGCTCCTCCGGCTACGCCTACGACCAAGGAGTGCCCCTTCTGCCTGACCATGGTGCCCATCAAGGCCACTCGCTGCCCGGCCTGCACCAGCGAGTTGGAGACAGCCGGCCGAGTTAGGCCGAGCTAGGCCGAGTTAGGCCCTACCCCTCAGCGGGGGACCACGGGAGGCCGGCGCAGCGTCGGCCTCTTTGCTTCGCCGCCCCGGTCATGCGTTGTGCGATGGGCCGCAGCCTGCAATTGCCGTTCGTGGTGGTAGTCCGAACGATTGGCGCGCACCTAGGAGCGGCGGAGCCGATTCCGGGTGTCTAGCAGGGGAGTGCGAAAGGCGAGCACCGTGTGATGGTGGTCGATGGTCAGAGCAGGGTCAGGCAGCAGCTGCGTTGGCACCTCATCGAGCCCAGCTCACGGGCTCCGATCGCACGCTCGGCGTCACACCAGCTGCCCATGTACCAAGATCAGGACCGACTCCAGCAACCCGAGGGGCATCGAGACCATGTTCGGCATCGGGCGCCGCTTTCGAAGCCTCCCGAAGCTCCGCCGTCAGCCTACATCGTACCTAGTGCGGGCTGTCCGGTGTACTTCGCCACCGAGCCGGACTGCACCAGGCATCGACCGGCGCTGGCGGATCGGGTGGGCGCGGCCGCGGGAGCGCGGTTGTTGCCGCCGCGAGGAGAGCGTGGCCCGCTTCACGCTGCCCATGCGAGACGCCAGAGACAGCCCGGGCAAGCAGCCCCATGGTACTCCAGCCGCCCCACACGACCTCTACTACCCAAGCGGCGATGTGCGCATACCTTGCGGGCGCAGCGGCGAGAACGGCCTCGCCACGCTCTGCCCGTTGGCTATACTGGGGGCAGTAGAGAACACGAACGTCTCTGCCGCTCGGCAGGCGAGGGGGGCGATGTGTCCGACGAAATGAGAGTGGGTCTGATCGGGGCCGGCCGGATTGGGCGCGTGCATGCGCAGACGCTGACCCGCTCCCTGCCGGGGGTGACGCTGTTGGGTGTGGCGGACGTGAGGGAGCCGGCCGCCAAGAGTCTCGCCGAGGAGCTCGGCGTTCCCTGGTGGGGCGCGGACTACCGGCGACTGCTGGATGATCCTCGCATCGGTGCCGTGCTCATCTGTAGCAGCACGGACACCCATGCCGGGCTGATCGTAGAGGCGGCGGAGGCCGGAAAGCATATCTTCTGCGAGAAGCCCATCGCGCTCGACTTGGCGCAGACGGATCGGGCCATCGCCGCTGCTGGGGCGGCGGGTGTGAAGCTGCAGATCGGCTTCAACCGCAGGTTCGATGCGGGCTTCCGTCGCGTTCACGAGCTGGTCTTCGCGGGAGCGGTCGGTGCCGTGCACCTGCTCCACATCATCAGCCGCGATCCTGAGCCGCCGCCCCTGGAATACGTGCGGGTGTCGGGCGGCATCTTCCTGGATATGACCATCCACGACTTCGATATGGCTCGCTTCCTGGTCGGCAGCGAGATCGAGGAAGTCATGGCCGTCGGGGCGGTGCTGGTGAATCCCGGCATTGGGGAGGCGAACGATGTGGATACGGCCCTGGTGACCCTTCGCTTCGCTAACGGTGCCCTCGGGGTGATCGACAACAGCCGCCGGGCCGTCTACGGCTACGATCAGAGGGTGGAAGTGTTCGGCAGCCGCGGCTCGGCTCAGGCAGACAACAGCACCGCCACCAGCGCCGCCCTGCTGGACGCCGGCGGCAGGCACACCGACAAGCCCCTCTACTTCTTCCTGGAGCGCTACGCGGCCGCGTACACGGCCGAACTGCAGGCCTTCTGCCAGGCGCTGAAGAACGACTGCGAACCGCTGGTTGCAGGCTGCGATGGGCGGGCGGCGCTTCTGGCCGGATTGGCGGCCACACGGTCGCTGAAGGAGGGCCGGCCCGTTCGCCTCGCGGAGGTGGATGGGGAGTGGCGGCGAAGTCACAGCGGCACAGGGAACGGAGCCAGGGCGTAGGCAGAGGGTGACCAAGCCAGCCACCCTCTCATACTGTCCTTCGGTTCTCGCTGTTCTCAGTGGTCCTACGGATAGCCAACTCCCCTCAGGTGCTGGATAGCGCGCTCGGCAGCGGTCGCGGCGTCGGGGTAGGGGAGGAACTCGCCCGAGACGAAGCCTCGGTAGCCGGTGTCTAGCAGCGTCGCCAGGATGGACGCGAAGTCAAGGTGCCCGGCCCCTGGATGTCGGCGGTTGCTGTCGGCGACATGGAAGTGGAAGATGCGCCTGCCGGCAGCGGCGATGCTCGCCTCGATGCTAGGCTCCTCGATGTTCATGTGGAAGGTGTCCAGCAGCAGCCCCACGTTGGCGGCGCCCACCTCGTCCAGGAGAGCACGCCCCTCCTCCACCGTGTTGACCAGTCCGGTTTCGTAGCGGTTGATGGGCTCGACGGCAAGGCTGACGCCGCGGGAGTCGGCTGCCCGCGCGCTTTCGCGTAACGCCTCTACCATCCACGCGTGGGCCTGAGCCGGTTCCACGCCGGAAGAGACCGTGCCGCGGATGAGACCAATGATGATCAGGGAGCCCAGGCGTGCGCCAAGCTGGATCTGGGCCCCCACGCGAGCCATGGCGGCGCGCCGCACGTCCTCGTCGGGGTCGGCGAAGGAGAGGCCTTCCTCCGCCCAGGCCTGTCCGGTACCGATTGCTGGCGCGGAGAGGCCGGCGGCTTCCAGAAGGTCGGAGAGCGCCTCGGCGTCGACGAGGGCGGGATCGCGGATGGCGAGCTCGGCACCGTCGTAGCCCATGGCGGCCACCCGGGCAAGGTTGGCCTGCAGATCGCCCTTGAAGGTGGCCGCCTGGAAGCGAGCCGGCTGGGCGGAGACCACTACCGCCAGGGGAGAACGGCCCAGTGAGCGTGAGCGCTCACGCCCAGGTGGGGTCATGCGCGGCGCATCCCGATGGCCGGCAGGCTGTATACCGACTTCCAGCCCTCGCTAAGAGGCTCGCGCAGATAGGGCTCCATCTCCTCGGCGGTGCGCAATGTCACCTCTTCCACCGGCGGGACCGTGCCCGGAGGGAAGGCGGCCAGGACGTCATCGATGAAGAGGGTCAGGTAGCGGAGGATGGCTGCCAACGGGCGCTTGGCCTTGTGCGCCGCTCCGTCGGCAGCCCGGCCGACCACTCCCTCAGGAGTAGCCTTGATCTCGATGGCAAAGTGGCCTTCGCCCTGCGACCAGTTGCTCGGCCGAGCGAAGGGGTCCACCGACTTGTCGAAGTGGCCGTCCGGCAGGTAGGCCTTTCCCTCGGTGTTCACCGCGTAGTCCATGTCCACCATGTCGGAGAACAGGTAGAGGCCGAGCGATGTCTCGGACTCATCAGCGTGGACGAAGTCCGTGCCCCACTGGCCACCCCGGTCGGTGGTGCGGAAGAACTCACGGACGGCACGGTGCCAGTCGATCACGCGGAACACCCCCGGCAGCTGGTAGCGCTTCTGGAACTCCTGCAGGGCGGCTTCGAGCATCCAGAGGTGGCCGTGGTTGTTGATGATGATCTGCTTCCGGAAGCCGTCGTTCCAGAGACCCAGCATCACGTCGATCAGCGTCTCGCGGACCACCTCCTCGCGCAGGATCACGGTGCCGGGCATGCCGAGATGGTGGTAGGGGTGCCCACCGTAGTTCAGCGGCGGCAAGGCCAGGGCCACGGGGCGACCCTCCCGTTTCGTATATCGCCGCACGCCCTCTGCGATCATGCTGACGAACAAGGTGTCAGTGGCGCTGGGGAGATGGCGACCGTGATTCTCGGTGCAGCCCACCGGGATGATGACGACGTCATTGAGCCGCCGCTCGGCTTCCAGCTGGTGGCGAACCGTGGTCTGGATGTAGGACCCGGGCTTGGCCCATTCGGCCCCAGGTGCGGGGAAGCCATACTCGGCCAGGATGGCGTCTATCTCCGCGTCGCTCGCTTCCCAGACCTCCTTCTTGAGGCGTCCGACGGCGTTGTCTTCGAAGAACAGGTCGGGTTGACTGCTCGCTAGCCACTTGGGCATCACTCACCTCCTCTGGTTGACGACCGAGGCGCGGCGCAGCAGCCGGTCTCGGCGTGAACTGAAGCCTGCGCCGCTGCATCGCGCCCTTGGGTCCGGGCAGGACAATCCTGCTTCATGTCGCAGTGTCTCCGTCGTTCCGTGCGCTTCTCTATGTCGTTAGGAGGATCTTGCCGCCAGTCCGTTTGCTCGCCTGTTCGATGGCCCTGACGCCGTCGGCGAGCGGGAATCGCCCGGTGATGATGGGATAGAGATCCAGCCGCCCAGAGGCAGTAAGCCGGATCACATTGGGGAAGTTGCCGTATCCCGAGTGCCCCTGGGCCCCGTACACCTTGGCCTTGCGGACCTGGAGGCGTTCCAGGTACATGGGGACGCGGATCGCGGCACGACCGATCTGCACCACCTTCGCGCCGATGGCGAGGGCAGCCTCCATTTCGGGAACGGTGTGCTGCGGGGCGCCGGCTGCTTCCACGAAGAAGTCGAAGCCGTCGCCCGCCGACGCTTCGAGCAGGACCTCGGATGCCTGCAGCTGGGTAGGATCATGGGCGGAGTCGGCGCCGACCTTCAGAGCCAGATCACGACGGGGCGCGGATGTCTCGAAGGCGATCACCTTGCCGGCGCCGGCGGCGCCGGCAAGGCCGATGGCCGCGAGGCCGATGGGGCCGGCACCGAACACAGCCACGTACTGACCGGGCCGAAAGCCCCCGGCGGCCTCGAACATGCCGTTGTAGGCCACCGAGGCCGGCTCGGTGAGCGCGCCGATCTCCAGAGTGCGCTGCTCGTCCCCGAGGCGCTCGCCGATGGCGTTGATCTTCCAGCAGTACTTGGCGCCGATGGCAATGTACTCGGCGGCGGCCCCGTCCACCGTAAAGCCGATCTCCTCCAGGTTCACGCACTGATTGGGATAGCCGTTGCGGCAGGGGCCACAGTGGCCGCACCAGATCATCTCCTCGGCGGTAACCAGGTCGCCGACGGCCAGGTCGGTTACGTCGGCTCCCTTCTGCACCACCACGCCGGAGAACTCATGACCGACGGTGCTGGGGAACCTCGTCAGTCCGGGGTAGAGCATGTAGCCGTCCCGGTCGGTTTCGTAGAAGTGCACGTCCGATCCACAGATGCCGCAGGCTTTCACCTGGACAAGAACCTGATGCGGAGCCGGTACTGGTGTCCCGGCCTCTTCCACCTGCAGCCGGGGTCTTCGCCAGACGCTGCTGCCAGTGACGGCCTTGCCGGAGTCTCGTTCCCAGTCGCTGACCTGGTAGTCAGGCCGCGGATCCCAGTCTGCGCGAAGCACTAGCGCCTTCATCCTCTACCTCCCAACCCTCCGAGATGCTGGTTCGGACAAGCGAGTGGCACGCTCGGCGACTCACTGACCGACGGGTGCCGCAGTGGATTCGCGTATCACCAGTACCGGGGCGATGACTGCGTCGCCGGCAGCCTCGCCCCGCAGAAGTGCCAAGAGCATGTCGGCCGCCCGCTGGCCCATCTCTCGGCGAGGTTGGCGCACCGTCGTCAGGGCGGGTGTGACGAGGGACGCCTCCCGGACGTCGTCGACGCCGACGAGCGACAAGTCTTTGGGAACGCGGAGCCCGTAATGGCGGGCTGCTTCGAGGGCGCCGATGGCGGTGATGTCGTTGTAGCAGAAGACGGCCGTGGGCGGTGGAGAGAGGCTCAGTAGCTCAGTCAGGCCCGTGGCGCCCCGGCTCCGGTCGCCCTCGGCGCCGCGCCCTTCGAGTATGAGCTCGGGCTGGGGGTGCAGCCGGCGGTCAAGATGCGCCTGGCGATAGCCCTCTAGGCGCCGTGCGTGTGACCGGGGGCGGTCGGGGCAACCGATGTAGGCTACACGCCGGTGCCCGAGCTGCAGCAGGTGGGCCACCGCGACCCGCGCGCCCAGAACGTCATCGACCTCGAGGGAGTGGGTGCCGGCGGTCTCGGCCTGGTTGTTGAGGAGCACGAGCGGAACCTGCAGTCGAGCGAGATCCTGGTCATGCAGGGCGCCGACGCGCGAGGCCGCGACGATGATGCCGTCGACGCGATGCTCGCTCAGTAGTCGGACTACGGCCAGTTCCCTCTCTGGTTCGGAGCGGGAGAGTGCGAGGATAAGGGCGTAGTCCTGCTCGGCAAGGGTGGCCTCTATCCCATCCACCACATCGGACACGAAGGGATCGGCGATGCTGGTGACGACGACGCCGACGGTGTGGGTGCGGCGCGTGACGAGGCTGCGAGCGGCGGCGCTGGGTGAGTAGCCCAGCTCATGCGCCAGGGCAAGTACGCGTTCGGCGGTCTCGAGGCTGATGCGCGGGTCACCCCGGAGGGCGCGGGACACGGTGGGGTGAGAGACCCCGGCCGCTTGGGCTATGTCTTTGATGGAAACGCGCGCCAACATCGCCCTCCGTGCACACGTGTGCATGACCTGATGGTAGTGGAGGAAGTCAGCGAAGTCAAGGCCGGAGCGGGGTGGTGCGGGCGACTACCTCCGGCGTGGGACAGGTGGACCGCGCGTTGCCGCGCAGTGACTGCTGGCCTATACTTAAGCGGCCGGGGTGTGGCGCAGTTGGTTAGCGCGCAGCGTTTGGGACGCTGAAGTCGGAGGTTCGAGTCCTCTCACCCCGACCAGAACCAGGAGTGCGTTCCGGCGCGCTCCTGGTTCTTTGCCCGGCCCCGGCTAGTTCCAGCGTCTCAGTGTCTGTGCGTTCAGGGCCACGATGATGGTGGACAGAGACATCAGTAGCGCTCCCACGGCGGGCGACAGCAGGATCCCCCAGGGATAGAGCAGGCCGGCAGCCAGGGGCAGGGCGATGATATTGTAGCCTGCCGCCCAGGCGAGGTTCTGCACCATCTTGCGATAGGCAGCGCGGCTCAGATCCATTACGCGCACCACATCGCCGGGATCGCTGCGCACGAGGATGATTCCGGCCGACTCGGCGGCCACGTCGGTACCACTGCCGATGGCGATGCCGACGTCGGCGCGGGCCAAGGCGGGAGCGTCGTTCACGCCGTCGCCGACCATGGCCACGACTCGGCCGCTCTCCTGCAGGCGCCGGATCTCACGCTCTTTGTTCTCGGGCAACACCTCGGCGAGCACCTCGTCGATGCCCAGGGCCTGAGCAACGTCGGCAGCCACCTCCGCCTTGTCGCCGGTCAGCATCGCCACCTGCATTCCCAGCTTCTGCAGACGTTGTACTGCCTCCAGGCTCTCGGGCCGGAGCGCGTCGGCCAGAGCGAACCCGGCATGAACGGTCTCGTCGTCAGCTAGGTAGGCGACGGTCCAGCCGCTCCGGTCGGCTTCGGTCTCGAGTTTCTCCACGGCCTGTGGTTTCTCTAGGCCCAGCTCAGCCAGTAGGGCATGGCCGCCCACGTAGAGCCGGCGACCGCTCACGTGCGCCCGCGCACCCCGGCCGGGCAGGGCGGCGAACTCGGTTGCTGCCGGAACCTCGACGCCGGTCTCCGCAGCCGAGGCGGCGATGGCCCGGGCTATGCTGTGCTCGGAGTCGGCCTCCACCGCCGCCGCCAGACCCAGCGCCTCTTCGGGGCTGAGGTCCTGTCCTGCGGACCGGTAGGCCACCACTCGGCGTTCGCCCAGCGTAAGCGTGCCCGTCTTGTCGAACACCACCGTGTCCACCCCTCGGGCCCGCTCGAGCGCCAGGCGGTCGCGCACTAGGATCCCCGCCCGGGCCGCCACCGTGGTGGAGATAGCTACCACCAGTGGCACCGCCAGCCCCAGGGCATGCGGGCAAGCGATCACGAGCACGGTGGCCACGCGCGCGAGCACCTCGGTGCGGAACCCTATGGCGATTGTCCAGGCGACCGCGGTGATGGCGGCTACCCCGATCGCCACGTAGAATAGCCAACCTGCGGCCCGGTCGGCCAGTACTTGCGTGCGCGACTGGCTTGTCTGAGCTTCGCGTACCAACCGCATGATGCCGGCTAGCGCCGTGGCGTCTCCCACTGCCGTGACTCTGACCCGCAGGCTGCCGTCGCCGTTTATTGACCCGGCTATCACCTTCGACGTTGCCTCTTTGGGGACCGGGGACGACTCGCCCGTGATCATGGACTCGTCTACTGCGGAGGCCCCTGAGTCCACCGTTCCGTCGGCCGGGATGGCTGCGCCTGGTCTGACAAGTACGAGGTCGTCCAGCGCCAGTGTGGCGGCGCTCACGGTAGACACCTGACCTTTCTCCTCTATCCTCTCTGCGGTGTCTGGCAGCAACCGGCCTAGCTCATCGAGGGCGGCGGAGGCGCCGCGGACGCTGCGCATCTCGAGCCAGTGGCCAAGGAGCATGATGTCAATCAGGGTTACCAGTTCCCAGAAGAAGGTCTCGCCCAGGCGGAAGAAGTAGGCGGCCAGGCTGTAAAGGAGGGCGACGGAAATGGCCAGGCTGATGAGGGTCATCATGCCTGGGCGGCGCTGGCGTATCTCCGGGCGGGCCAGTTGCAGGAAGGGCAGACCACCGTAGATGAAGATCACCAGGGAGAGGACGGTTACGGCGAGTTCGCTGCCGGGGAAAGGGGGAGGTCGTAGCCCGAGCCAGTTCTGCAGGCTGGGACTGTAGAGCAGGACGGGCAACGACAAGAGGAGGCATACCCAGAAGCGCCGGCGGAAGAGCTCCTCATGACCGCTGTGGTCTTCGTGCGACTGGTGGTCGCCGCCGTGGTCCGCGTGTTCAGTGGAGGGAGGCGCCTCGACGTGGACGTGCGCCTCGGTCACTGTCTGGGACGGCTCTGTTTGGGCGCCGTGGTGGTCGTGGTCGGTGCTGGAACTGTGATTCTGGGACATGATGCCATGCCTCTTATTGCGCGTAACGCTAACGATAGGTCGAATTGTGGATCAGAGAACGATCCGATCATCAGTGCCATAGCTGGCTGTGGTCGCACTCTAGACTAGGTAGAGTAGCGATGTCCACTGCGGGCGAGGGGTGGGCTGTTTGTCTTGCCGGGCCTAGTCAGGGGCGGTATACTCAAGCTCGTCAGGGCGTGCGGGAGTAGCTCAGTGGTAGAGCTCCTGCCTTCCAAGCAGGTTGTCGCGGGTTCGAGTCCCGTCTCCCGCTCCAGAAAGAGGGGTTGCGCACAGCGTAACCCCTCGCTGTTTTCGCGACCTATCGCCCGGCTGGAATCCGCGATCCGGTCGCAGCGCCAGACGAACGGCTGGCTTCCAAGGGCTCCGGTTCAGGCGCAGCCGACGGCAGGCGACCGACCCACTCGGGCCCGGCAGGAACCGGTGACCGACGGTCGAGTCCTGCGGTGGTTCCGCTGCCGGCGCTCACGGGGCGTCCTCCAAACCTATGCCGCCTGGCGCACCTCTCCCGGCCGACTCTGCGGCCCGGCCGCGAGGCAGGCGACAGCCCGGAGTAGCGGCCGGCATGGCGCCGGCGCTAACCCCAGCCGAACAGACGCTCGGCGTTCCGATGCAGGATGTTGTGGCGATCCTCATCGCTGATGCGGGCGCAGAGTACGCACCCGATGGCGTACTGCGGATCGAACCAGGGTAGGTCCTCACCGTACAGCACCTTCTGCGAGCCGACCTGACGGACCATGCGCTCGATGATACCGTTGACGTGGTAGGCGGCGCAGAGCTCGAGGTAGACATTGTCGTGCCGACGCGCCACGTCTAGCGCCAGATCCCATTCGCCGTAGCCGGAGTGTCCCATGAGGAAGGTGGCCCGCGGGTGCCTCGCCGCTACCTCGCTCCACAGGGCCGGACCATCGAAAGGGCTGTGGCCCCAGGTGTGCATGAGTACGGGGAGCTCATGCTCGTCGGCATACTCCAGCGCCGGAGCGTAGTTGGGACTGGTGATCGGCTGGCGGTGGTAGTCCGACAGCAGTTTGAGGCCCACGAAACCCGGTGAGCGGGCGAACTCCTCGAGCGACGCTTCCAGGGCACTAGGGTAGTTGGGGTTGATGCACCAGTAACCGGCGAAGCGGTTTGGATGGGTGGAGATGACCTCGGCAAGCAGGGCGTGCCCGCGGCTTGGCTCGATGAGGGCCGCGTGTGGTGCACAGACAGCGCGGACCATACCCGCCCGGTCCATCATCTTGAGCATGCTGTCCGCCTCACCCCGTCCCGGGAAGTATATGCCCATGTAGGGTCCGTAGTGAGCATGGGCCGAGATGACCGGGACGGCTTCCGCCTTTCCGTGCGCCAGGTACTGCTGCCACAGTTGAGAGGGATTGCTCACAGTCTGACCTCCCGCAGCAGGCGCGTTAGGTTCCCGGAGCCGATCAGTTCCTTGTGCTCGTTCGGGATGTCCGCGTTCAGCAGATTGAGTACCGGGCCACCCATGGGGACTTCGGGGTAATGAGTCCCGAACAGGAGCCGGTCCGCGCCGTATCGGCGGCAGAAGTCCTCGAGGCCACGGCCCTGCTCGTAGGTGGAGATGTCTAGGTACAGTTTCGCGTAACGCTCGATCAGGGGCCGGAAGTAGCGGTCCTGCCCCCAGACCGATTGCTCGGTCGCCACCAGGGTCAGGCGCGGGAACTGGCCCAACAGAGTGTCGACCAGCTGCCAACCGAGATGGGTGGCGGCATGGCCCGCGAGCCCAGGGACGGCCTCCGTCAGCGGGAGGAAGAGGGGTATGTCGTGTTCGACGAATTCCTCGAACACGCTGCCGAACGTGGTCGCATTGAGAAGGTACTTGTTGCGGGCCGGCAGCGCCCAGAGCGCCCGTACGCCCGCTCGTGCCATGTCGGACAGCAAGGCATCCACCGAACTGCCCTGCTCCCCCGTCTGCGGGGGTAGTAGCATCCAGGCGGGGTGGAGACGCACATGCCCCTGCGCCTCCTTCACCACCAGCTCGTTCCCCACCAGAGGCGAGTCGCACCACTGGGCCGCACAGGTCACGAGGGCCTCGTCGACGTTGCAGAAGTCCATCTCGGCAATGAGCTCATCCGGCGTGGCAGCATATCGAGGCGGCGGAACGTCTGCCACCCCGAATGAGGCGTTGCAGTCATACAGCTTGATCATGCCCTCTCCCAGAAGCTGACTGAGCGAGATGGAGCGTAGGCCCCTATCCCTTTAGCGCGCCTACCGTCAGGCCCTCGATGAAGTAGCGCTGCAGGAAGGAGAACGCTACCACGAGCGGCACCACACTGACGACTGCGGCGGCACTAGTGGCGCCGTAGTTGACCTGGAACTCCGTGCGTAGGAGCGCCAGGCCGAGGGGCAGGGTGTAGAGCCCCTTGGAGTTCACGATGATAAGGGGCCAGATGAGTGAGTTCCAGCTCCCGGTGAAGGATAGGATGGCCAGCGTGGCCAGACCGGGCTTGGCGAGCGGCAGTATCACTCGGGTGAAGACCTGCAGTTCGGAGGCCCCATCAATCAGGGCGGCCTGCTCCAGTTCGGACGGGAGCGTCTCGATGAACTGGCGCAGGAGGAAGACACCCATGGCCCCGCCAATGCCTGGCAGGATCAGCCCCCCGTAGGTGTTAACCAGGCCCAGTTGGTTCGTTACCAGGAACGCAGGCACCAGCATCAGGGCGCTCGGTATCATCAGAGTGGCCATCAACACCATGAAGAGCACCCGTTTGCCGTAGAAGTCCTTCTTCGCGAAGGTGTACCCCGCCATGGAACATACGAGCAGGGTGCCCAGTGTGGAGAGGGCAGCGACAACGGCGCTGTTCAGGAACCAGCGAGCAAAGGGCATGGTGCTGAAGATGTCGCGGAAGTTCTCCAACGTGGGGTTCTCGGGGATCAGCCGGGGCGGGATCGACACGAGCGTGTATGTCTCTTTGAACGCCGTGCCGAAGATGAACAGGTAGGGGCCGATCATGAATATCACGAGAAGCGCCAGCAGGGAGTAGACCAGCACAACCTGCGGGACGAGGCTCAGAGAGCGCAGCCAAGCCCTGCTCCCCGTCCTCGCGGCCTTGGGCCTAGGCATACTCGACCTCCCTTCCAAGGACTCGCATCTGCACGTAAGAGATGGGCGCGATGATGAGCAGCAGGACCACGCCCATGGCCGCTGCCAGTCCCAGCTGACTGTACCGGAAGGCGTGGTTGTAGATGTACCAGACCATGGTCGCGGTCGAGTGCATCGGGCCTCCCTGGGTGAGCACAAACACCGTGTCAAAGAGCTGGAAGGCCCAGATGGTACCCATCACCACTGAGAACAGGATCACCGGCCGCATGAGGGGAATGGTGATCTTGGTTGCCACCTGCCACGATGTGGCCCCGTCGATGGTGGCGGCCTCCTTGAGCTCCTTGGGGACACCCACCAGGGAGGCGATGAAAAGGATGACATGGAAGCCTATGCCTCGCCACCACTCGATTAGGGCGATCGACAGGAGAGCCAGCTGGGGGTTTGCCAGGAAGAGTACGTCACCAATCCCGAGGGCCGAGAGGATGTAGCTGAATATGCCGAACCGGGGAGCGAGTATGTAGCTCCATATCTGAGCCGCTGCCGCCGGAGCCGCTAGTATGGGGAAGTAGACCAGCGCGCGAAAGAAGTCGCGGCCCCGAACCACGCGGTTGGTGATCAGGAAGGCGAGCCCAAGAGCGGAAGTCACGGCAACGGGCACGATCACGGCGACGTACTTGACCGTGTTCAGCAGCACCGTGCGGGTGATGGTGTCTCTCGGTAGCTGGGCGAAGTTCCGGAGCCCGACGAATGTCTTGGGTCCGGTCAGCAGGCCATCCTGGAGCGACAACCAGAGGGCCCAGAAGAAGGGGATGGCCGTGAAGATGATGAACAGGATGAAGAAGGGACTCAGGAAGGCATAGGCCACCAGGTTTCGTCTCACGGTAGTGGTGATCCTGCGCTTCGCGCTACCGCTCCGGAGCCGCGGGCGAGTACCGGCGGTGCCTTCACCTTCAGCCGTCGAGGAATTCACTGGATGCACCTCATACGAGCACTCGCGTGCCTGGTTTCCGAATGATGGCCACGAAGGCTGGATCGACACCGCACGCCCAGGTAATCGCCGGGCGTGCGGTGTCTTGCTTCATGATGGAGCCGCTAGCTGGAGTGGTACTCAGACAGGATGTCGTTGACCTTCTGAGCGCACTCCTTCATCGCCTGCTCAGCCGTCAGCTCACCGAGCTGGATCGCCTCGGTGTAAGTGGTGGCGAGGTCAGTGAACTTGAAGTACCACTCAGTGGAAGGCCAGAAGACGTGGAACTGGCGCGCTTCCTCTGCCACGGAGAGCACTGGATCATCCTGGTACACAAAGACCGACTTGGCGGCGGTGCTGAAGCCAAGACAGCCGACCCAGGACTTGAGGGCATCGGGCGTTACCAGCCATTCCAGGAGAGTCCACGACTCGGGCACGTGCTTCGATGCCTGAGCGATGGCCAGCATACCCACCCCGCCATAGGCGGCCCGACCCATCGGCTCAGGTGCCGGCCCCTTCGGTATCGGCGCGGACCCCAGTGGGAAGTCCGGCTTCTCGGACCGGATGGAGTTGGCCGTGGGGCTCTGTGCTGTGATCATGCCGATGTAGCCGTCGCGGAAGTATCCGGTCGCTCCCGGCTCCTCGCCGGCTATGGGAGCCGGCTGCGATACCTCGTACTCGAACAGCAGGTCGGCCATGAACTGGAACCCGGCGATAGACTCCGGCGAGTCCGCGATGCACTCGGTCAGGTCGGCGTTGAACCAGTCGCCACCCCAGCGGCGACCCCACTGGCCCACTTCGTGGTAGCCGCGAGGATCGCAGGAGTAGCCATAGGTGTCGTCCCCGAGCTCGGTGATCTTCTGGGCGGCGACGAGGAAGTCGTCCATCGTATCCGGAGGCACCTCAGGATCGAGCCCGGCCTGCTCGAAAAGGTCCTTGTTGTAGAACATGCAGGACCCGCCCTCGATCCAAGGCATGGCATAGTTCTTGCCCTCGAAGTCGGCGCAGGTCCAGGCAAGGTCGAGGATGTAATCCTTGTCGAAGCCGGACTGAGCCATGAGGTCGTCGAGAGGGAGGATGTTGCCCGCCTTGACGAAGGTGGGGAAGGACTCAGTCTGGTAGCTCAGATCAGGGGGCTGGCCGGAGGCAAAGGCCGAAGTGAACTTCTCGTTGTAACCGTCCCAGGGTACTTCCTGGAACTCCACCTTGATCTCGGGGTGCTCGGCCATGAAGGTCTCAAGCGTGGGTCCGGCGCACAGCGTCGTCTCATCTCCGGCTGCCTTGTGGGGCCCCTTCCACATGTTGAGGGTCACGGTCTCCGCCACTGCGGCGGGGGCTGTGGTCGCCGCCGCCTCTGGTGCACCCGGCTCCTGGCTGGCCGGGGTCGCGGCGCAGGCGGCGATCGCCGCGGACGCCAGTGTCAGGCCCCCGACAGCGCCCATTCTGCCTAGGAACGCACGACGTGAAATGCTTGCAGCCATCTTCTCCCTCCTACCTAGGTGTGGCGACAGCAGTGCCGCCCGCGGGCTGTTGGGCTGGGTGCCGAACAGCGTTGTCGGTTTCCGGCAGGATGATATGGGTAGCGCTCACAGGAGCGCGGCGGCTACCTGGCGTCCGCCCAGGCCGTTGGGCCCGGTTGCGGCCTTGAGGGCGACTAGGTCCGGATAGGTCCGGCCTGAGCCGGGGTGCTCTCGACGAAGGCATCGTGACGCCGCGGTGACAGAATGGGTTGTTCGGTTCGACGCCCGCTAAGGGGAGTGGCAACCTCTTCGTCGCCCATCACAGCACCGCTGGGAGCGAACGAGGGATCGTAGTCCGGGCGAGCGGCATGGCCATCGTGGGAGGCGAGACAGGTTCTGGTTGGGGGCATCGACACGGACCGAGCTCCTCGCCCTGTCAGTTGCACTCAGTCCCAGTTGGGCTAAGATGAGTATAGGTCACCGGCCGACTCCAGACGCTGTTCACTATAGTCCGCGCGACGGGCAGGCAACAAGGCTTCGGGTGACATGCTGGTGTCGCCCGGTGACAGGCGAGTGCCACGGAAGTGACAGAGGCGGTGCCATGACCGGCGGCGAGATGCCAGCGGACTTCCCCCAACAGGTGCGGGATGTCCTCGCTCACTTGTACGATACAGCCCACCTCCAGCGACACCACCTGCTGTCGTACCTCGTTCCTGCTGACTTGGCCGAACCGCGGAGCCGGGCCCAGTACCTTCGTGAGACGGTGATACAGGCTATTACCGCCCTCAAGCCCCCTCCCGGCGTCTCGCCACATCACCCCGCCTACAGGCCCTATACCATCCTACGCGGCCGGTACGTCGAGGCTAGCAGCAGCGAGGATCTTCAGGAGAAGCTTGCCATCGGTCGCCGCCAGTTCTTTCGGGAGCAACGGAAGGCCATCGAAAGCATCGCGAGCGTCCTCTGGGAGAGACGTCTGCGCCTCAGCCGGGCTACCTCGGCCAACTACGCTCAGATTCTGGAGGACGAACTGGAGCAGCTCGGCCTCCAGAATCAGACAGTCTCGCTGGAGGGCATTCTTCGGGAGGCGATGGCGGCGGTGGCCAGCCTGGCAGCTGGGCGTAACGTCAGCGTGGTTCTTGATGCCTGGGAGAGTCCGGAGGCCCGCGTCGATGGAGCCGTCTGCCGGCAACTTCTGATAAGCCTGATGGCGTCGCTGGTGCAGCAGACGCTCGGCTCGAGTCTTGAGGTCCGGCTGGGCAGGCAGGGACGCTGGGCGGTGATGGGTTGCCGCATTGTGGCACCGACCGACTCCGGCGTGGAGGCGGTCCTGCTCACCCCAGGCCGGTTGGCGCATCACCTGGGCGGGCAGCTCACCGTGGTGCCGGACGAGCAGGGGTTCCTGGTGGAACTGCGCTTACCGGTGGTACAGGACGAGACCGTCGCCATCGTGGATGACAACCCCAGGACATTGCGGCTGTTCGAGCGCTACCTGGAGCCGTACCACTACCGGCCCGTCCTCATTCAGAACAGCTCCCGGGCCTTGGCGGAGATTCGGGCCCTAGAGCCGGACGCGGTGGTGCTTGACATAATGATGAGAGAGACCGATGGCTGGGCCATACTACAGTCGTTGCGGACGGACCCCGCCACGAGAGACATCCCGGTGCTAGTCTGCTCGGTGCTGAACGATGCCGAGTTAGCACAGTCGCTGGGAGCCAGTGCCTACGTGCGCAAGCCCGTCAGCCAGGCGGAGCTGGTGCGGGCTCTGGATCAGGTCCGCCAGGCTCGAGATAGCGGGCAGGGAAGGCTTCACACACCACCGTCAGCCACCGCGTGATCTCGTTGGCGGTGAAGTGGGTGGCGCGGCGCACCTGGATTAGGCCCGAGCCGAGATCGGCCATGTCCTGAGCGAAGCTCCGGGCGGTGATGGCGATGGCGGGCACCTCCCGTCCACCGGGGCGTTGGTGCAGCTCGTGTAGCACCCCCAGGCCGTCGACCCCGGGCAGGATCAGGTCGAGCAAGATGGCATCGGGGGCCTGATCAAGTAGGCGGATTGCCTCGAGTCCGTCGTAGGCCAGGTCTATCTCCAGATCGTGCTTCCGGGCCCGTAGGGCGCGCTCGACCAGCCTCCCAACTCCCGGGTCGTCATCCACGACGAGGAGCCGGCGGGCGTCGGGTGCGACCTGCTCCAGACTGTCGAGCAGGTGCTGCGTCGCGAAGGGCTTCATGAGAGTACTCGCGAAACCCTGAGAGGCCGCCAGGGTCTGCTCCAGCGGCCAGGAGCAGGTTATCACCGGCAGCCGCAGCTCGCCCGCGCCGGCAGCGATCTCCTCTTCGACGCCGGGGCGATCGGGCACGGCATTCTCGGGCAAGACGATGGCATCTGCCTTGGTGTGCTGGGCGGTGGCCAGCAACTCGGTGTGGTCGGCGACCTCGATGACCTGCACGCCGGACAGGTGGCGGGACAGCAGTCGCGCGAACTCCGGTGGCCGAGAGAGAACCACCAATCGGTGTGCCCCCTCAGGTTTGGAGGCTGGATAGCGCCAGTCGTGGGGCAGCCCGCTGGGCTGCAAGGCCGGAGAGGCACGATCGGGCAGTGGGATGGTGAAGTGGAAGGCACTTCCCTTACCGACCTCGCTCTCGGCCCAGATGTGTCCCCCGTGCAGCCGGACGAACTGCCGGCACAGAGCCAGCCCCAGTCCGGTGCCGGCGTACTTGCGCCGCAGCGAACCGTCCACCTGGTGGAATTCCTGGAAGATCTCGCTGAGCTGCCCCTCGGTCATCCCGATGCCGGTGTCGGTCACGATGACCTCGATGATCTCCGGCGTAGTCCGCGCTTCGACGGTGATACTGCCGGCGTCGGTGAAGCGGACGGCGTTGTTCAGGAGATTCAGCAGTATCTGGCGGATCCGGGTTGGGTCGGCGTACACAGCGGGCAGGTCATCGGGAAGCTTGAGGCGCAGAGCGAGGGAGCCGTCGCGCAGCAGGCTCTTGGCCGTCTCCACCGTGTCCTGGATGAGGGGGGCCAGGTCGATGCGCTCCTTGTTCACCGGTAGGCGAGCCGCCTCGATCTGGGCCAGATCCAGGACATCGTCGATCAGGCGCAGGAGGTGGGTGGCGCTTTCGTAGATCTCGGCGACGTCTCCCCGGAGTTCCGGCGTCCAGGTCACTCCTTCGTAGTTATCCGGCGACATGTGCATCATCTGCGAGAAGCCGACGATCAGATGCAGGGGCGTCCGCAGTTCGTGGCTGATGTTGGCGGCGAACTGGCTCTTCAGCTGACGGGCGTGCTCTGACTCTTCCCGCGCCTCCGCTAGGTCGTAGGTCGTCCGCCGAAGTAGCAGGTTGGCGTCGGCTAGGTCTTTGAGCGTGCGGTTCAGTTTGCCGCGCTGGATCTGCAGCTCTCGCGTGGTGTGCCAAGCCTCCTCGTACCCCTGGAGGGCCCAGGAGAGGACCGAATGCAGGTTCCGCGACGTGAGCCACGAGATGGTGGCGTTGGCCCAGCAAAGGACGACGGCACCGAGTAGGAGCGGTTCCGGCCACGGCTCGGGGAGTATCCACCAGACCGCTCCGATCAAGGCGCTGCTTACGGCCGCGGTCACGAACGTCGGCGCCAAGCCGGGCAGGAGGGTGGCGCTGCTGATCGCCACGAGGAGAGCGAACGGTGCCGGCTGGCTCCGCTCAACCAACAGGGCGACGGCGGCGACGATGATGGCGCCACTAACGAGTAGGAACCGGCGTAGCCCAAGGGGACGGCTGACCACCACAACCAGCGTCCCGAGGATGCCGATGCTCAGAGGCACGGCTAGGGGTGTGGCCTCCACCCGTGGATGGGTCGAGAGAAGCTGCCCCACCGTCCAGGCGTACCCGGCGATGACGGCTACCCAGCCGATGGTGTCGAGCGCCGACTGCTGGAGACTGGCCAGTTCGCCGGCCCAGTTGGCCTGGCGAATCGGGAAAGGACGATCCGGCTCGAACTCCTTGTACACCATGTCGGTCACTCTCCCTCGGATCTACCGGTCAGCATAGGCGATGCTACGGGGAGGTGCCAGCGATCAGCCGGGCTCGACCCCGGCCGCGTCTCAGTCACCGAAGCAACGCCCCGATGTCGGCGTATAGTGGGCGCCGCCCCTGTATCCGGAGGGTACCTCGTTCGGCTCTGCCGGTCCTGCTCGGCTTGATCCTGCTCTCTCCTCCTGCCATAATCGCCACGGTGCGCCGGAATCGACCGACGCGCCGGCATACAAGATCGCGAAAGCAGGGAGGCCCGGACTATGCCTAGCAGCGCTCTCGAGAGCCTGGCTCGGTGCAGCGAGGACACGGAAATCTGGTTCGACTCGTCACCTCTCATCTACCGGCAGTGGGCCGAGGACTTCATCGCCCGGCGGGATGAGAGCGAGGCCGCGGCACTGGGCGCTGCTCTTGCGGCGCTCTACGACGCAAGCGACCCAGCCGCCGGGTATCTGCGCGGCAGCACTACCAACCAACCCCTTGCCCTACAGGCGCTGGACTCGCTCTGGCCCGAGTTCGAGGCCTGGGTGCACGCCCGCGCCCGGAGCAGCGGTGCGAGCGCGACGGAGGTCGCCTGGGACACGTTCAAGGAGGTGGCGCGCCGCGGCTCCGAGATGCTCATGCCCGTTTTCTCGGCATCCGGGAAGAGGTACGGCCACATCTGCGCCCAGGTGGATCCTCGTGTCAGCCACGACACGGACGCCATGGTGGAGCAGGCCGTTGAGCTCCACGCCCAGAACCCTAACGTCATGATCAAGATGCCGGGAACGGCGGAGGGCATCGCCGGGGTGGAGCGCCTGGCCGCACTCGGGGTCTCCACCAATCTCACCCTTGCCTACACCCTTTCCCAGTTGCTGGCCCTGGCGGAGGCGGCTGAGGCCGGCTACCGGCAGGCGCTTGCCGCCGGTAGGGACCTGTCCGGCTGGCGATCCTGCTGCACCATGATGCTGGGGCGCTTCGAGGACCATCCGGAGTTCAAGCGTCAGGCGGTCGAAGCTGGCTTCGAGCTGAGTGAGACCGACCTCCGTTGGGCGGGGGTGGCGGTGCTGAAGAAGGCATACCGCCTCTACCAGGAGCGTGGGTACCACACCAAGCTGCTGGCGGCGTCCATGCGGGTTGGTCCCAAGGAAGACGGCCGTACCCGGATCTGGCATCTGGACAAGTTCGCCGGCGGGGACATGGTTCTGACCATCTTCCCGAACATCATCGAAGAGTTCATGGCCGCCTATGCCGGCGAGACCATAGTCCCGCAGATCGACGATCCTGTGCCCGGCGCCGTGGTGGACCGGCTGCGGAGAACGGCCTACTTCCGCCAGGCCTACGACGAGGGCGGCCTGGCTCCGGACGAGTTCGCCTCCTATCCGCCCCTGGTGGCTACGGCGGAAGGGTTCGTGAAGGCCATGAACGACTTCGAGCAGCGGGTGGTGACGGCGGTCGACGCCGCGCGGGCATAGTGGCGCTGCCGCCAAGGGGTGTACAGGAGGACCGGTGAAGTACGAGGAGATGCGGCCCGACCAGATCAACGCTGTCCTGCGAGAGACTCCCCTGGCCTATCTGGTTTGGGGCGCGCACGAGTGGCACGGGGCACACAACCCCACCGGGCTGGACACGCTCAAGGCCTACCACATGACGCTGGATCTGTGCCGGGAGACGGGAGGAGTGGTGCTGCCGCCGGTCTACTGCGGCTACCAGACCATGAAGCCTTGGGGCGGCTTCAGCCACACCCTCGAGTTCTCCAAGGCCCTGGTCACCCAGTATGTGTACGAGCACCTCGAGAACCTCTACGAGGAGGGCTTCAAGGCGATCGTCCTGGTGATGGGGCACTACGGGTCAAAGCACGTCGAGGCCGTCAAGGAGGGGGTGGCCCGCTTCACCGAGAGGCACCGATTGCCCCGGGTGCTGGCCATCACCGACTACGAGCCCGCGTCTTGGGTTGACGTTAGGGGCGGTGACCACGCTGGGAAGAATGAGACCTCGCTGCTCCTGCATTATCGGCCCGATCTCGTCGATCTCAGTCGCCTACCCGAGGGTGCGCTGGACTCCGGCCGTGAGGGGTGCACCGCCGACGCCAAGGAGGCGACTGCCGATCACGGCGCTAGGCTGGCGCGCCTATTTGTGGAGCAGGCCGCACCCCGGGTTCGCGCTCTCCTTGGCGAGGCGGTGGAGGGTTGGCCGGCCCACATCTCGCGCGGCGAATGACACTGCCCCTGTGGCCGGCTGTTGACATACTCTCGAAAGCATATTAGGATACTAGGGAATCTCAGGGTACACGCGTGCCCTATCGGAGGCGCCTATGCCAGTTAAGGAGATCGTCGAGCGGGTTCATTCCGTGGGAGTGGTGGACTGGGATCGCCGACTCTTCGACGCGCTCATCCCACTGCCCGATGGCACGAGCTACAACTCCTACCTGGTTCAGGGGTCGCAGAAGACCGCTCTCATCGACGCTGTCGATCCGGCCAAACTGGCCGTTCTGCACCGGCATTTGGATGAGCTCGGCATCGAGCGGGTCGATTACCTGGTGACCAATCACGCCGAACAGGATCACTCGGGTGGCATTCCCTCCGTGCTGGACCGCTTCCCCGAGGCGAAGGTGGTGTGCACCCCCAAGTGCGCTGAGATCCTGAAGGATCACCTGCACCTGACTGACGAGCAGATGATCACGGTGGAGGACGGCGAGGTCATCTCGCTGGGCGACCGCACCCTGGAGTTCATCCACTCCCCGTGGGTCCACTGGCCGGAGACGATGATGACGTACTTGCGGGAGGAGCAGATCCTCTTCTCCTGCGACTTCTTCGGCTCGCACTTGGCGACGTCGGATCTCTACGGCACCGACCGCGGCCAGGTCGAGATTGCGGCCAAGCGCTACTTTGGCGAGATCATGATGCCGTTCACCCGGGTCATCGCCCGGCACCTGGAGCGCCTCGAGGGCTACGACCTCAAGGTCATCGCTCCCAGCCATGGTCCCGCCTACGACGACCCGAACTTCATCCTCGACCTCTATCGGGAGTGGGTGACCGGGCCGCCCAGGAACGTGGCCGTTGTCCTGCACGTCACCATGCACGGCAGCACCCAGATGATGACCGATCACCTGGTCACCGCACTAGTGCGACGCGGTGTGAAAGTGGAGCAGATCGATCTGACGACCCTGGACTCCGGGAAGTTGGTGATGGCCCTGGTGGACGCGGCCACAGTGCTTCTGGGCACGCCCACCGTGCTGACGGGGCCGCACCCCGTGGCCGCGAACGCCGCCTTCCTCATGAACGCGGTCAAGCCCAAGGCAAAGTTCGTCGGCCTGTACGGGTCGTACGGGTGGGGCACCCGGGTCGAGCAGACCGTGGCGAGCCTTCTGAGCAGCCTGAAGGTGGAGACACTGCCCTCGGTGCTCATCAAGGGAATGCCCCGGGAGGAAGACTTCCGCGCCCTGGACGCGCTGGCTCAACAGGTGGCGGACAGACACCGCGAGGCCGGCCTCAGGTAAGGGTGCGCCGCGGGCCCAGGACAAGTGAGTCTCCGACCAGCGATCGGAGACTCTTGTTCTTTCGAGATGGGGGCCGAATCTACTGGGACGAGCGCCGCGCCTCCCGCACCAGGGCCCATCCGGAAGCGATGGCCATCGCCGCGAAGGCGACTACCTGTGCATACGGGAACCCGAGCGGCCCGGCGGTAGACACCACGAACGCATCCACCGCCGTTCGGGCTCCCCTGGACTCAGGATTGGCGCTGTCAGATGTGGTCAGACGGAGCACGTGCTGGCCCTCGCCCAGGCCACTCACCATGGGTACCTCCGCCTGCCACTGCATCTCCGCCGAGTAGAGGTCTATGTATGAGTTGCCCCCCTCGTCCACCGGCAGCCCCGGCACCTGCTTGCCGTCTAGGGTGGCGAGCAGGATGCCCGAGCGGCTATCCTTCAGGGCCACCAGGGTAACCCCGTCGCCCTTGAAGGTCAGCGTGAGGGTCACGCCCGGGTCCTCCGCCACGGCACAGGCGCCGCCGCTGGCCCGATCCAGGATGGCATTCTGCCAACCCTTACCCCACTCCACCCCGGGGCTGGTCTCCTGGTGATAGCCGGGCCCGGCCGTGGCAAGGGCACTGGCGGCGTCCTTGTAGGTGTAGAAGACGGTGCGCGGGGTGAAGTCCACGTCCACCATGCGGAAGTAGTAGTCAGCCAGATCGGGTGTGATGTCACCCACCTGGCGGAAGTACCAGTAGCTGAACACTCCCGCCCACGACCAACTCCGGCGCGCCATCTCGATGGCGGTGAGGGCATACTGCGCCTGCTGCTCCTCGGTGACACGCCCGTAGAGCGCCCGCTCGTCGGGCATGTCGTCGGGGGGCGAGTTCCAGCCGAACTCGTTGAACCAGACAGCCTTCTCAGAATCGCCGTGTCGCTCCATCACCTGTCGCTGCAGAAGCACGCGGGAGAAGTTGAGTTGATCGCGCGAGGGCGGATCCTCCGGGGGAAGGCTCATGCCGAAAGCGTTGGCGGAGAGAATGTCGAAGTAGGGCTGGGCGCCGGCAGCGTACATGGCTTCCAGGTACTGGACGTCGTCCATGGCCCGCCACTTGCCTTCATCGGGGTGCGGCTCGCCCAGGGTAATGGCCAGCGGCGCCGACAGCACGTAGACGTTGGGGTTGGCCTCCTTGGCCCGCCGGTAGGCCGTCTCGAGCAGCTCGACATAAGCAGCCGGGTCCACGGGCCGGTTGCCCCATTCGCTCCAGAGGTTGGGTTCGTTCCACACCTGAACATAGTCGACGCGGCCGCGGTAGTGCGAGGCGAAGGCGTAGACGAAGTCACCGTAGTCGTCAAAGTCGTCGGGAGGGCTGCCCGGCACGGTGTTGTCGGTGCGGCTCCAGTTGGGGGCACGATCCAGGCGGGCGATGACGCGGATGCCGTAGCGCTCACAGAGAGCGACGATCTCGTCATACTTGGTCCAATCGAGGTCGGCATCGCTCTGTGCCTTGCCGTCGCGCTCGATCTCGGCCCACGAGAACTGGATCTTGGCCCAGCGAATCCCGGCCTCGGCGGCCATGGAGACGGTCCGTTCGCGCTTCCAGTCCTCCACCTCTCTTGGCAGGAAGAAGTTGGCGCCGTAGGGGTTGACGTCCGTGTTGGGGATGGTGCGCATGGGGGCGACGGCCCCCTGTTCCTCGGCTGAGAACCAGGGCACCAGGACCAAGGCAATGCCGATCAGCGCTGCGCCGATGAGACCGGCGTAGAGGTAGGCGGGGCGGCGCAAGGTGGCCCCTACCGGCCGACGCTCTTGCTCCATCTGTGGCTCTCCTCAGCCGAGCGAGGTGGGTCGGCGGTGGTTGTCGCCGGGACCGGCCGGCTACATAATGGATGCATGGACCTGATCGCCACCCACGAGAATACTGACTTCGATGGCTTCTCGGCGCTCGTGGCGGCCGCGAGGCTGTTCCCCTCTGCTCTGGCCGTTGTGCCCTACCAGATGAACCGCAACGTTCGCGCCTTCCATTCACTGTACCAGGATCGTTTGCCCCTGCACAGCCCGGCTGACCTCCCTCGTGAGAGAGTCGAGCGGCTCATCCTGGTGGATACCCAGAATCCGCCTCAACTCAGGGGCATTGACGACCTTACCCAGCACGTAGTGATTGACCATCATAGTATGGACGAGCGACTGCCCAATGCAACCTACGAACTGGAGACCACCGGTAGCGTGACCACCGTCCTGGTGGAGCGGATGTTGGAAGCCGGGGTGGCCGTGGACCCTCTGGAGGCGACGCTGTTCGTGCTGGGCATCTACGAGGACACCGGGGGGCTCACGTACGCTGGAACCACGCCCCGGGACCTGATCGCGGCGGCCCGGTTGCTGCAGATGGGCGCGAACCTGGAGATTGCCGGCCGCTACCTTAGCTATCCCCTAACCGACGAGCAGAGAGAATTGTACTCCTTGCTGGCTCAGAGCGTCGAGACGTTCGAGGTAGAGGGCGTGGTGGTGGCCGTGGCCGCGTCCCAGGCGGACTCCTACGTCGAGGAGATCAGCGTGCTCGCCCATCGCCTCATGGACCTGTACGAGCCGCAGGCGCTCTTCCTGCTGGTGCAGATGACGGACCACATCCAGATGGTAGCGCGCAGCGAGAAGGGCACCATCAATGTGGGGCGGGTGGCCCGTCACTTCGGCGGCGGGGGACACGCGCGCGCCTCGGCGGCCCTGGTGCGGGGTCGCGACCTGACGGAGCTAACGACGGAGCTGCGCGAGTACCTTCCTCTGGCGGTGGAGCCGAGCACCACCGTGAGGCAGATCATGTCCTACGGAGTACACGTCCTGGCGCCCGACACGCGCGTTGCCCAAGCCGCGGCGCTCATGCAGCGCTACGGTCATGAGGGCTTTCCGGTGGTGGACGGAGAGAGGTTGGTGGGCATAATCACCCGGCGCGAGATCGACCGCGCCATGCACCACGAGCTGGACCGGGCGCCGGTGCGCGTCTACATGCGCGCCCAGGGGGTAAGCGTTACTCCGGAAACCGGCGTGCGCGAGGTGCAGCGCCTCATGACCGAGCACGACATCGGCCAGGTCCCTGTCGTCGAGGATGGGCGCGTCATCGGCATCGTCACGCGGACCGACCTGATCAAGCTCTGGGCCGCCGAGGAGAGAGGGGCGACCCGTCCACCGCGGGTGCTGGAGCGCCTGGAGCAGGCCTTGCCTGAGACGCTGTGGCACCTCATCCAGCGGGTTGCGGACTTGGCGGACGCACAGGGCTACAACATCTACGCCGTCGGCGGCTTCGTGCGCGACCTCCTGCTCGGCTTCCCCAATCTCGACTTGGACTTCGTGGTTGAGGGGGACGCCATCGCTCTCGCTCAGGCGGTGCAGGCCGAACTGGGCGGTCAGGTGCGCTGTCACCGGCGCTTCGGTACCGCCAAGTGGCTCCTGGAGCGTGGACCCGACGGCGCGCCGGCCGACCATTTGCCCGAGCACATCGACTTCGCCACCGCCCGAACCGAGTTCTACGAGCGCCCGTCGGCGCTGCCGATCGTGGAGCGTAGTTCCATCAAGCAGGATCTCCACCGGCGCGACTTCACCATCAACACGCTGGCGATCGCGATGAACCCGGGGCGTTTGGGCGAGGTGCTGGATTTCTTCGGCGGCCTGCGGGACCTGGATCAGGGGCTGATCCGGGTGCTCCACAGCCTCTCTTTCGTGGAGGACCCAACGCGCGTGCTGCGCGCCGTGCGCCTGGAGGCGCGCCTAGGCTTCCGCATCGAGCCGCGTACCGCCGAACTGATAGACGACGCCGCCGACCTGCTCGGTCGAACGTCGGGCGAGAGGGTGGCGGCCGAGCTGATGCTGATCCTGGACGAACAGGCACCGGAGCGGGCCCTGCTTCGTCTCCAGCGTTTCGGGATATTGCAGCAGGTTCTAGGCAACGTCGAGCTCTCGCCGCGGCTGCTGGGAGACATGAGCCAGGCGCGGGACGAGGCCTCCCACTTCGGGGTGGAGCGGTCGGATTTGCCGCGCACCTACCTGACGATGCTGGTCTGGGAGGCCACAGACGAAGATATTCTCACCATCACCGAGCGGCTCAGGCTGCCCCGGCCGGTGACGCGCTCGCTCACCCTGACTCCCCGGCTGCGTCAGGCTGTGCGGGACTTGTCCGAGCTCGATGTGCCGCCCAGCCGGGTGTGCAGCCTGCTGGAAGCCCACGATGAGGCCGGGCTGCTGGCCGCCTACTCGCTGGCCGACAACGACCTGGCTCGAGAGAGGGTGCAGCGCTACCGCGGGGAGTGGCGCTGGGTGCAGCCTCAGGTGTCCGGCTCCGACTTTCGGGAGTGGGGGTACCGTCCCGGTCCCCTGTTCGGCGAGGTCCTGAAAACGCTGCGGGACGCCGTGCTGGACGGGCAGGTGACGGGGCGGGCGGAGGAGGAACGGCTGGCGCGCCGTTGGCTCGCAGGTGGCCGCGTGGAATGGCCCCCTGATGGAGGAGACCAGTGAGATTCGGCCTGGGTCCGTGGGTGTTGGAGCGAGCGACCGGAAGGCCGTACTTCGTCCGCGGCTACCGGCTGGAACCGGTCGCATGGGTGCTCCGCGGCGCCAAGGGGCGAGTGTTAGTGCCCATGACGGGAGAGGCGCGTGGGCGAGCTTGGGCGGAAGCTTGGGTGCGGCCGGTGGGGGTGCGCGTCACCGAGCCGGGCGGTCGGCGGCGCTACTTGCGCCTATGGACGCGTACGCTCTGGCCGATGCTTGCCGGGGCCGCTACGGTGATGGCCGTGACGGCCGTCCTAATCTGGCTAAGGCATCACTCTCGGAATGCGACACAGGCGCGGGGAGAAGGCTAGTGGTCGAGTTGCTCTTCCGCTGGGTGGAAGACTTCAAGCACGCCGGCCTGGTGCGGCTGGCGTTCGGTGAACCTCGCGCGGAGCAGGGGCGGACCGTCATCCCGGTCGGCGACGTGTGGGTGCAACGCACCGCCGCCGTGGATGGGACCGGGAAGGGAGACGTCACCCGCCTACCCGACCCAACGGAGGGAGCCAAGTCGATGTCGGTGGCGCTACTGACGGCAGACGAGCGCGGGGTGCGGTTATCGCCGACGCGATCGCAACTGGTGGCGTCGGTGGTGGCCGGTGTGGCCGCAGGCTTGGGTGCATCCCTGGGATGGTGGCTGGTCCGCGGACGAGATACGTAGTGGGCCGGACCGGTAGTGGCTGGAGATCGTGAAAGATGATTCGCGCCCCGCTAGTCCTTTCGCTGTTGGCCGCCATGCTGCTGGAGGCGGGTTTGCCGCTGCTCTTCGCCCAGCGGACGCGCCGCTGGTTGCAGCTGGGATGGGATGATTTCGTCTTCGGCACTGTGACCTTCGCCGTCGCCGGCCTGCTGGTGCTGCTTCCGGTGGTGGATTGGGCGAGCCGCTGGGCTTCCGGAAAGGATTGGGCGCAGACCACGTCCGGGCTGGCCATCTGGGCACTGGCGCTGGCACTGCTCACGGCCACGGTGGAGCAGACGGGACGCTACCTCGGGCTGCGGCTGTTGTTCCGGGGGGTGCGGCGCACCTGGTCGCGGGCGGTTCTGTTCGGGCTTGGCTTCGGCGGCTTGCAAGCGATCTTCCTGGTGGCGCTGCCGACGCTGGTGCGCCTGGGCAACTACCTCCTCCTCTCCCAGATCAGCCCTTTCGCCCTGGGCATGACAGCGCGTGAGGCAGTGGAGTTCCTGGCGGAACAGCGAGAGTTGGCGAGCATGGCAGTGTGGCGGCCGTTCCTCCAGGGGGCGGAGAGCGCCACCATGGTGGGGCTGCAGACGGGGCTGTCAGTGCTGGTTCTGCAGGTGTTCTCCCGCGCGCGCCGAGCCTGGCTCTTCTATGCGGGGGCCCTGCACACTATTGGGCAGGCGTCGCTGCTTCTGGGCACCGTCTACCTCCAGCCCTGGTTGGGCCTGCTCGGGCTGGCCGCGGTGACCACCATCGCCTGCTGGTGGGCCCTCCGCCTCCGACCTCAGCGCCGCCTTGTGATCCCCTCGTAGAGAGCGGCCGTCTGGGCGGCGATTCTGGACTGGGTGTACTGCGCCAGCACCCGTTCTCGTGCGGCCCTTCCCAGAGCGGTCGCCGCCGACGGATCGGCCCGCAGGCGCTCCAAGTGCCGTCCTAGCCCTTCGACGTCCCCCTCTGGGAAAACCAGCCCGGCGTCACCGATAACGTGTGGGATCTCGCCGCTGTCCGACCCCACCACTGGAACGCCGCAGGCCATGGCCTCGATGAGCACCCGGCCGAACTGCTCCTTCCAGTTGGGCAGAGAGAGGGAGGGGAGGACCAGACAACTGAGTGACTGCAGCTGCTCCGGCACCTCTGCCGATGGCACCGGCGCCACCCAGGTGAGCCGGTCCGCGAGGCCCAGATCAGTGGCCAGGCCGGCGAGAGACTCGCGCTCGGGTCCGCTACCCACCAGGCGGAGGCGCCACTCGCCCCCCAAGGCGGCTGCAGCGCGCAAGAGCAGGTCAACGCCCTTGCCCGTCACGAAGCGCCCGACGTAGCCGATGGTGAAGGTGGACGGCGGCTCGCTAGCGGGCCGGAAGCGTGTCTCGTCCACTCCAAACTGCGGCAGCACGGATATGGGACCGACGTAGCCTTTGGCGCGCAGCACCGCCTCAGCGTCGCGGTTGCCGGCGATGGCGGCGTCGGCGGTCCGGTAGCAGTAGCGCTCCAGCAGCCGGAAGGGGAGAGGGTAGCGCCGGTTGAGGTTCTGCCAGGTGAAGAAGACGCTCTGAGCCCCGGCCTGCTGAGCGGCCCGCAGGGCTAGGGCGGTGGCGACGTTGTAGGGCTCCTCCTCCATGTGCACGATGTCGGGTCGGAGGCGGCGGATGAGGCCGTTCAGGCCGCGGAACCAGTGCAGGTGGAAGTGTCCATTGAGGGCGAGCGGCAGCACCTCCAGGCGGTAGCCGCGGGCTTCGCCTGGCTCCAGGCGGCTGTCGCCCCGTTCGTCCTTCCAGGAGGGAGGCGCCACCAGGGTTAGGTCCAGGCCCCCGGCGGCCAGCAGCTCGGCTTTGCGGCGATACTCGACCGAGACGTAGGCCTTAGAGATCAGCATCGCCCGAATCGGGGCGTTGGTTCCAGGCAAGGCTACTTGCTCTCCAATTGCTTGACCATCGTGCGGTTGAGCGTGCTGTACCCCAGCGAGTCGTAGAAGGGGAGCGCTGACCCGGCGAATTCCCACACCATCAGACGAATCTCACCGATCCCTCGGGAAGCGGCCCATCGTTCTGCCTCCGCCATGAGGGCGGCGCCCAGGCCTAGGTGGCGATGGTCCGCGTGCACCACCAGGTCGCGCACTTGGGCGTACCGGGCGGGCAGGAAGCAGGTGCTGCCGGGCAGCATGACCTCCTTCACGTGCACCAGGCCGACGATTAGATGATCCAGCTCCGCCACCATCAGCGCCACGGCAGGATCAGCCAGCAGGCCCTGCAGATCGGCGACACTTCGAGCCGAAGTCGTAGCTTCCCGGAAGACTTGGGGAAGCTCCCGGCTATGAAGATCGTCCAGTTGCTGGAACAGCTCCATCAGAGCGGCAAGGTCGTCGTGAGTGGCGGGCCGGATCAGAGAAGCCATCGCTAGTCGGGCCTCACAGGCGTCCTCTGCTCGACAAGCATGCCGGTCGGCCCCCGCCCTATGATGCTGTAGCGGTTCCACTCCTCCTGACTTGGGATCGGCGCGACATCTCCCCACTGGGTGAAGCGCAGGTGTGGACCGCGGCTCTCGTCGCGGGCGAGGGCGCTGCGGAGGATCATCTCCGCCACGAGCTGCAGGTCTGCGGTCTCGACGGCGTAGGTAAGCCCGCGATGGCGGGCAGCAGGCGTCAGGCGCTTCAGCGACTCCAGCGCGGCCAGTCCCTCCGCCAGGCCCGTCTCCGTCCGAACCACGCCGCAGCACTGGTCCATGAGTGACCGCACCTGAGTGCGCAGCTCACCCGCCGGTGTCTCGGCATGGAGACATTGGTCCAGACGTTGGTGCGCCTCGTCCACCGAGTCGGCCAGGACCCGAGGCCGTCGGCGCTGGGACAGGCGCGCCGCACTCTCGCCGGCGATCCGACCGAAGACCTGGGCGTCCATGAGGGCATTGCCGCCGGGCCGGTTGGCGCCGTGCTGGCCGCCGGCCACTTCCCCGGCGGCGAAGAGGCCGAGGACGCTTGTCTGCGCCGCGGTGCCGATCTTGACGCCGCCTTGGAAGTGCTGGGCGGCCGGGGCGATCTCGGCTCGGTCGCCGGCGACGAGGTCAACGCCCCGCTCGCGCAGCCACTCCACCGAAGGCCGGTTGATGGCTAGCAGACGGTCGAGGGGGTGGCTGCGGTAGGGCTCCCGATCCAGGTCCACGGCCTTAGCATCGCGGTACCAGGAGCGGACGAACTCGGGCAGCATCCCGACGTCGAGAGCCTCGGGATTGGCGGAGAAGTCGAGGTAGACGCGGCGGCCCCGCGCTCGCTCGTATGTCACGGCGATGTCTATGACGTGACTCGGCTGCTCGGCCGAGACCGGCCAGCTGGCGCCTTTGCGAAAGAGAACGCCGTACATCTCCGATGCCGGAGTGGCACTCGGGAGGTACCGCAGCAGGAACTCCTCACCTTCCTCGTTCACCAGGCGGGGAAGAGCGCGCATCATGCTGCCCGACATGGCCAGGCCGGTGGCCACCGAGCAGAGCCCCAACTGGACGAACTCCAGGTTGGCCAGCTCGGCGCCGGCGCGGTAAGCGAGGGCGTAACCATCGCCGGTGCAGTCGGGCGGGAACACATTGGTGGCGTACACCTGTCCGGCGCCGCCGGTGGCGAGGACCACCGCGCCGGCCTCCACCAACAGTCGCTCCTCATCGCGGAGCAGCATCGCCCCGCCTGCCCCGCCATCGACGGAGCGCAGCAGGTCGGTGGCGCAGGAGTGCTCGAGGACGGTCAGGTTTGGGAGCTGCTGCGACCGTGACACTAGCGCCTGCTCGATGTGGTTTGCCGTGTAGGGACCGGTGTAGCAGGCGCGCGCCACCTCGGATCCGTCGGTGACGAACTGGTCGGGGGTGCCGTCGGGGCGGCGGGCCCAGGGCACGCCCAGCCTCTCGAGGTACGCGAAGGCGGCCGCGGCTCCCTCGGCCTGAGTCAGGGCCAGGTCGTAGTCGGAGACGTAGCCGCCGATGCGGTAGACATCGTCCGCATGCCGGCGCCAGGCGTCCGGGTCGTGGGGCGCCGTGGACGGGAGAGTGGCGTGGAAGGCCATGCGGTCGGAGCAGGCGTTGGCGGTGACGCCGGACCGCCCCAGCTCCCCCTTGGTCGCCAGCATCACGGTGATGTCGGGGGAAGCCTCGGCGGCGGCAATGGCGGCACGCAGCGCCGCGCCCCCGCCACCCAGCACCAACACGTTGGTCCGAAGCACCTGCGGGTACGGCATGCCTCAGTTGGCCTCGCTCTGCGGACGGGCACCGGCATACCGGTAGGCGGCGAAGGTGGCGTAGGCCGCCTCGATGTTCGCCGCGGGAGTATCCGGGCCCGCCTCGACGCGCCCGATCAGCCCGCCGCCGGGGTGGGCGAAGGCCTCGATAACGGACTGGGTGTAGGCGCGCACCTCTTCCGGGGTTCCGGAGGGGATGACGTGCTGCCGGTCCAGGTCAGTGGCGACGCACACCCGGCCGCGGCAAAGAGACGCCAACTCCGCCAGGTCGTGGCAGGAGAACTGCGGATTGAGGACGTCCACCCCGATCTCGATCAGGTCGGGGACGATCTCGCGGATGCAGCCGTCGCTGTGGAAATAGAAGGCCTTGCCGGCCTCGTGGGCGGCCTGGACGAGACGGCGGTAGGCGGGCTTGAACAGCTCTCGCCAGACGTCCGGCCGGATCATCAGCGCGTTCTGAGTGCCCCAGTCGTCCATGTAGGAGATGCCGTCGACGTCCCGCTCAAGCATGAGCTCGGCCACGGTGAGGTCGTGCTCGAGGATCAGATCGCGAAGTTGCTCAACCTCGTGCCGGCCGTCGGCGATGTCATAGAGCAGGCGATCATAGCCGCGCAGGAAGTGCATCCGCTCAAACAGGCGGCCGGCGCCGGGCATCACGAACTTGCCCTCAGCCCGTCCCCGCTCGATCAGCTCATCCAGGCCCGGCCAGTCCTCCGCGCGGGGATCGGGGGGGCGGTAGTGCGGCAGAGCGCCCCACTGGCACAGAGGATGCCCGGCCACCTGTCCCTCGGTGCCCAGACCCTTGTTCTCCCAGATCGATCCCCAGGCATCGACATCGGTGCCGGCGCGGTAGTGGCTCAGCTCCTCCGTGCACTTGAGGTCGCTGTCCTGGCCGGCGAAGTCGCTCGGGTACGCCTGCATGATGTGGGCTAGCTCGGCACCGTAGTTGTCCACCGCACCCGGCAGTACGCCGTAGATGAGTGGTATCCGGTCCGGGGTACCGAAGCGGATGGCGGCCCAGACACGTTCTCTGCCGTTCATGAGCACTCTCCCTGACAGACGTGGGCACGTGGGCACGCTACCACTGGCCGCCGGGCCGAGCAAGAGCGTGGTGAGCCTAACCGATAGCTCGACGCCCGCCGCCCAGCGTGGCCGCTACCACCGCGGCGGCGAGGAGGCCCAGCACGGCACCCCAGCGATAGACGGCGAGGTACCCACCGGAAGTGTAGGCGAGGGCCATCACCAGGGGTCCAAGGGTCTGCCCCAGGCGGAACACCATCCCGTTCAGGGACATGAAGGCTCCCCGCTGCTGGGGTGGGGCCATGCGCGCCAAGAGGGCCTGGATGCTGGGCGTGTTCATCCCCTGCCCCAGACCGTAGATGGTGGTGGGAATGAGGAACAACCACAGGCTCCGCACCCAGGGAACGATGGCCAACGCGAGGGCGTGCAGCAGGAAGGCCGCTATGATCAGCTGCTGCTCTCGGAACCGCCGCGACAGCCGCGAGAGCTGCGAGGCGACCAGAGCGGTGGCGAGGGACATACTCGACATAACCAGGCCGATCACCGTTGAGTTGCTGTCGAACGACTCGGCCAGCAGGAACGGAAGATAGGTGTTGTAGGCTCCGTAGAGCAGCACGAAAGAGGCCAAGCTGGCCACAAAAAGGCCCAGGATGTGCCGGTTGCGTATGCTGGCCGCCGTGGCGACGAGGTAGGAGCGTATATCCTGCCGCGGAGGTAGTGGCGGGCTGTCCAGCCGGAACCAGACTAGCAACGCTACCGGTATTGCCAGCAGGGGCAGGACGAAGGGGAATCGCCAGCCCAGGGCAGCGAGCGCACCGCCCAGCGAAGGGTACAGCGTAGTGCCCAGGCTGAGAACGCCCGCGTTGTACCCCATGGCGGCGGTGGTTCGCCGACCTTCAAAGAGGTCGCCGATGAGGGTGACGTTGAGGGAGCCGAGAGCGGCCGCTCCCAAGCCCTGCAAGAAGCGGAACACGAGCATGCCACTGAAACTAGGCGCGAGCGGCAGAAGCGACCCGGCGACGGCGAACAGCAGCAAAGACGGAACCAGGATGCGCTTGCGGCCCACGCGGTCGGATAGGATGCCCAGCAGCGGGGTGGCGACGACGCCGGGGAGCGTGAAGACGGTAACAAGGAGGCCGGTAGCCTGCGGCGTGACCCCCAGGGCCTTCTGCATTGTCGGGAACACGGGCGTGATGCTGGACACGCCCATCACGGCAGTGAGGGTAACGCAGAAGAGAATGCGCAGGTTTGGGTCGCGGTAGACCGGCTCGTAGACCGGCCGGGGGCTGGCGATGGGGGCCTGTGGCAAGATGCTGTGCTCCGATCAGGCGAGTGGATGGGGTCAGACGCGGCGTTGGGAAGGCGTACCGTATTCCTTGCGTCGGAAGCGCACTGCTGACCAGTCTTCGTCGATGGCCACTTGTCGTACGGGACGGAGTCCGGCCTCCCCGAGAAACGCCCAGCCCTCGTCCCGGGTGAGGTCGCTCTGGTAGCGCTTGGACGACAGCTTCGGGTAGGCGAACCACAGGATCGCGTCGCCCGGCGCTCTGTCGATCAGGGCGGGAGCAACCTCCGCCAGCACCGCCGCATTGGCCACAAAGGCGAGGGCGAAGCCGACCTCACCGGCCTCGTCCAGGCTTCGCTGTATCTCGACGCCCTCGAGCGCGGCAAGCTCCGGCTCGAACGAGGCGGGGGCATTGAGCACCCAGATGCATCGCTGATCTTTGAGGTTGAGCTTCTTGAAGAGAGGGGTCATGGACGTCTCCCGGTTCGCTCTAGCGGAAGGGTAACACATGCACGGTGAACTTCTGAACGGCGGCCTCACCGCCGGGCTCGCTCACCCGCAGCGACACGGTGTCTTCCCCGGGCGCATCGGGCCGTCCCCATAGCCGCCCCGCATGCGGGTCCAGATTGAGCCACGAGGGGCCTTCCTGCAGGGTGTACGCCTGAGGAGCGCGGCTGCGGTGGAAGTCCGCCCGAGCGGGGTACTCGTAGTCAGCGCCGCAGTAGGTCTCCAGGGGCGGCTGCGTGACGAAGGCGAGCCCAGGAAGCGTTAGGCACCAGATGTCGCTGACCAGCGGCCAGACCATTCCGCCCACCACGTAGAGACTCCCGCCGAGGGCGTAGACGGAGTGCTCGTGTCGCGGAGCCCAGACGTGGTCATCGCTAGAATGGGCGGCATTGGCGGCGCCGCTGTGGTGGACAGTCGGCTGGACCGCAAACTGGTGCCAGTCGCGCCCGTCGGCCGAGTACCAAGCGTCGCCGAGGTTCTCCCAGGTGGGCTCGGAGCGAAAGCCGCCCAGGAGCCAGAGCCGGTCCCGATAGACGGCCGCCGACCCCCAGATGCGCGGTTGCCAGGGGGCATGCTCGAGGACCTGCTCCCAGTGGCGTCCGTCGGCCGAACTCCAGACATCGTTCCAGGCCACGAAGGGATGGTAGTCTGATCCCAGGGCGCCGCCGCCCAGCAGCCACATTCTGCCGTCGAGGGCCAGCGGTGAGTGGTGGATCATCCGGCCGCACCAGGGGGCCGCGGCGGTCTCTTGGGTCCAGCGACGACCGTCAGCGGAGGACCAGACGTCGTTGAGTAGCTGCCCACCGCCAGTACCACCCATGACATACACTCGGCCGTTAAGTACGACGCCGCCGGCATGACGGCGGCGATGCAACGGCGGTCGCGGCTCCTCGGCCCAATGCTCGCCGTCGGCTGACGAGTAGAGCGCGCCCACCATGTCCGTGACCCACATGCGTTCGTTCAGAACAAAGGCAACGGGGATATCCACGCCGGCTCCGGTTGGTATGTCGGCGTGGCGCGTCCAGGCGACGCCGTCGGCCGAGCTCCAGACATCGGCGGCCGGAGGAGGCGTGAAGCCACCGATCAGCCACATGCGGCCGCGGTGCACCAGCTCGCCGGCGGAGTCGCGCGCTGCCCACGGACTCGAAGCGGCGAGGCGCTGCCAGCCCTCCTGCGGCAGCCGACGGTAGATGCGGAGCTCATAGGTGGACTCTGCGCCTGAGGCGCGATCGGTCACAGCGATGCGGAAGACGTTGCGGCCCAGGCTCAGGCGGACGGGCGAGGTAAGCTCGACCGGCTCCGCCGCTAGGTCGTTGACGCACACTGATGCCGCCGGCGGGTCCACCTCGACGGACAGGCGGACGCTCTCGACGGTGCCGGCCACGTCTATGGCGCCGAAGTAGCCTCGAGGGCGTGCCGGCGCTTGCACTGGTTCGTGACCGGGGAAGTGCAGATGCAGACGGCGAATCGTCGGTGCACCGCCGGGGTTGGTGGACATGGTGCCGACTCCCATAAGGGCTTGACTGCCCGTGATGATAGCGGTGCCGACCGAGTCGCGAAAGGGGAAACAGAACACTCCCGTCGTCGGAGGGACGAGGGAGTGTGAAGGCTCCTCGGGCTGGACTCGAACCAACAACCAACCGGTTAACAGCCGGTCGCTCTACCATTGAGCTACCGAGGAATACGTCGGCATTATACGCAGCGACCATGGCGGCGGCAACTCTGGCCGCCTGCAGTGTGCGCATCGCGTCCCGGCCACGGCTGTGACCACGCCTGCGTCCTCGAGTGGCCGACAGGGCGGAAGATGCTAGAATCGGGCTGGCTGGGTAAGCCCAACGAGGTAGAGCCATGGCATATCGCGACCTGCACGAGTTCGTGCGGCGTCTGGATGAAAACGGTCAACTGAGGCGAATCACGGTTCCGGTCTCCGCCGAGCTAGAGATTGCGGAGATCACCGATCGTGTCTCCAAGGCGGGACCGTCGGCTAACGTGGCGCTGCTGTTCGAGAACGTGCAGGGGTCCAGCCTGCCGGTACTCACCAACGCCTTCGGCTCTGCTCAGCGGATGGCGTGGGCCCTTGGAGTGGAGAAGCTGGATGAGCTGGGCGCCAACCTGGAGCGGATGCTGGCCCTCGATGTGCCCGGCAGCCTCGGGGGAAAGGTCAAGCGCTTGGCGGATTTCTTGGATGTGCCGCGCGCCCTCCCGCGATCCGTGGGCCGGGCACCCTGTCAGCAGGTCGTGGAGACCGCGTCCGCTTCGCTGGAATCGCTGCCCATCATCAAGTGCTGGCCGTACGACGGTGGACGCTACGTCACCTTGCCCGCCGTCATCACGCGTGATCCGACCACTGGGCGCCGCAACGTGGGCATGTACCGGCTCCAGGTCTTCGATGAGCGCACGTTGGGGATGCACTGGCAGAGGCACAAGGGCGGTGCCGACCATCAGCGGTCGGCGCATAGCATCGGGCAGGGACGGCTTGAGGCCGCCATCGCTCTGGGTGGCGACCCGGCGGTCACCTACGCCGCCTCGGCGCCGCTGCCGCAGGGGATAGACGAGATGCTGCTGGCCGGCTGGCTGCGCGGCAAGGGCGTGGAGATGGTGAAGGGGGTGACCGTCGAACTCGAGGTGCCGGCGGCGTCGGACATTGTGATCGAGGGCTATGTGGACCTAGACGAGCGGCGGCTCGAGGGTCCTTTCGGCGATCACACCGGCTACTATAGCCTGCCGGACCTTTATCCGGTCTTCCACGTGACGGCAATCACCCGCCGCAGAGACGCCATCTACCCCGCCACGGTGGTTGGGCGACCGCCAATGGAAGACTACTGGATGGGCAAGGCGACGGAGCGTCTCTTCCTTCCCCTGATCCGCCTGATGCTGCCGGACGTGATAGACATGAACATGCCGGCCGAGGGCGTCTTCCACAACCTGGTGATCGTCTCTATCCGCAAGCGCTACCCCGGCCACGCCCGGAGCGTGCTCTACGGCCTCTGGGGCCTGGGCCTGATGATGCTAAGCAAAACGATCGTCGTGGTGGACGAGGACGTGAACGTCCACGACCTGTCCGAGGTCACCTGGCGGGTGGGCAACAGCGTGGACCCGGCGCGCGATCTGGTGGTGGTCGAGGGCCCGACCGACGATCTGGATCACGCCAGCCTGCGCCCGGGGTACGGCGGTAAGCTGGGGATAGACGCCACCGCCAAGGGCCCGGGAGACGGCTTCGAGCGCGAGTGGCCCACGGAAGCGACCATGAATGCGGAGACCCGCCGGTTGGTGGACGAGCGGTGGGAGGAGTATGGCCTCTAGGCGCCTGGCCCTCCTGCTGGATAACATCAAGTTCGCCCACACCATATTCGCGCTACCCTTCGCATACTGCGGCATGCTATTGGCGGCGGACGGGCTGCCCACGCTGTCCCAGTTCCTGTGGATCACGGTGGCCATGGCCGGGGCACGCACCCTGGCGATGTCGGCCAACCGGCTCATTGACCGGGAGATTGATGCCCGCAACCGGCGCACGTCCGGACGGCCGTTGGTGACCGGGGCGGTGCGCTCGGGCGAGGTCTGGGCCCTGATGGGGGTCAGCCTGGCGATCTACTTGGCGGCGGCGGCCAGCCTCAACCGCTTGACGCTGCTGCTGGCGCCGGCGGCCCTGGTCTTCCTGATCGGCTACTCCTACACCAAGCGCTTCACCTGGGCGAGCCACTGGGTGCTGGGCATCACCGATGGCGCCGCGGCCGCCGGTGGCTGGATCGCCGTGACCGGTCGCTTCGAGCCGGGGACATGGCTGCTCTGGGCCATCGTGGCGGTCTGGATCGCCGGCTTCGACGTGATCTACGCCTGTCAGGACGTGGAGTTCGACCGGCGCGAGGGGCTGCAGTCCGTCCCGGCGCGTTTCGGGGTGGCGCGTGCGCTTACGGTGGCGCGGGTGTGCCACCTGCTGACGGCGCTGGGATTACTGGCGCTTGGCCTGCTCGAAGGGATGTGTTGGCCCTACTGGATGGCCTGGGCCGGCACCTCGGCGCTGCTCGTGCACGAGAACCGGCTGGTGCGCCCGGACGACCTCTCCCGACTGGGTGTCGCCTTCTTCAACATGAATGGCTACATCGCCGTACTGGTGCTGGTGGGGGTGCTGCTGAGTGTCTACCTCTGTTAGCGAGCGCGCGGGCGGAGCGGCGGCTCGATTGGGCCGGCGCCAGTTCCTGGTGGCGGGCATCGCGGTCGCCGCGATGGGGGTAACCGGCTGTGCCGGAGCCCGGCTCGGGCGTGGGGACGACGAAGACGAGAAGATTCGAATCGGAGTTTTGCCGCTGGCCGAGTCGGTGCCGTTCTACGTCGCTCTGGACGCAGGCTACTTCGCCGCCGAAGGCGTCCGCGTGGAACTGGTGCCGGTTGCCAGCGCCGCCGAGCGCGACCAGCTGATGGCAGCGGGTCAGCTAGACGGCCAGGTGACCGACTTGGTAGCGACCGTCCTGTTCAACGCCGAGAAGCCAACACTTCGCATAGTGCGGCGGGCGCGCCAGGCACTGCCGCAGTCGCATCAGTTCGCGGTGCTCGTGCCTGCCGGGAGCCCGGTCCGCTCGGTGGCCGATCTGGCCGGCGTCGAGATCGCCGTGTCGCAGAACTCGGTGATCCAGTACGTGACCGAGCGTCTGCTCGTCCGCGAGGGTTTGCCACCCGAGTCCATTCGGACCGTCGGTGTGCCGAGCATTCCCGTGCGTATGGAGCTTCTGAGCGAGGGGAAGCTAGATGCCGCCACCCTGCCCGATCCGCTATCGGCATTGGCGCTGCTCCAGGGAGCGAGGCTGGTAGTGGATGACTCCACCCATGCGGACATCAGCCAGAGCGTGATCGCCTTCCGCACGCAGGTCATCGCGCAGCGGCAAGGGGCCGTCGCCGGCGTGGTGGCCGCCTATGGGCGCGCCATCGATGAGATCGCGACCCACCCCGAGCGCTACCGTGACCTGCTGGTGGACAAGGGCCGGGTGCCCGACGCCTTGCGTGGTACCTACACCTTCCCCCCGCTGCCGGGCGCTTCCGTGCCCACAGAGGCGGAATGGTCAGACGTGGTGGCGTGGTGCCTGGAGAAGGGCCTGATCTCGAAGCCCGTGGCCTATGCCGATTCGGTGGATGAGCGATTCGTGAGCGCTCACGGCGAATGATCGAACTGCGCGACGTCACCTTCTCCTACGGCCGGGGCGGCCGGCCAGTGTTTGAGGGCTTCGAGTGGACCGTCGGGGCGGGGGAGTCCTGGGCGGTGGTGGGGCGGTCGGGGGGTGGCAAGACCACGCTCCTGTACCTCATAGCCGGGTTGCGGGAGCCGGAGCAGGGCGTCGTCACCATCGGCGGGGAGCGGGCCTCGCGCGTGCTGCGACAGGGAGCGGTCGGCCTGGTGCTGCAGGACTACGGACTCCTTCCTTGGGCCTCGGTGCTGGACAATGCCTCGCTTGGCCTGCGCGTGCGCCGCATGTACGGCTTGTCCGCGCCTCCGGCCACGGCCACGCCGGCGGAGTGGCTGGCACGGCTGGGAATAGACCACCTGCGCGACAAGTACCCCGGCCAGCTTTCCGGCGGCGAGAGGCAGCGAGTCGCCATCGCGCGCGCCCTGGCCCTGGGGCCGCGCGTCCTCCTGCTGGACGAGCCCTTCTCTGCGCTGGATACCATGCAGCGGGAGGACCTTGAGCGCCTGACACTGCAGGTGGGGCAGGAGGCAGGCGCCACCACGGTCTTCGTCACCCACAGCATCGAGGAGGCGGTCTTCGTCGGTCGGAGGATCCTAGTGCTGGGTCGGCCGCCAAATCGAGCTGCCGTCGTGGTGGAGAACCCCTCTGACGGTTCGGACCCATCGGGGCGGTGCGCCCAGGTCCGGGCCGTGCTGGCCGGGGAGGCGTCCAGTTGAGGCGCGGCGATCTCCTGGCGGCAACGGTCGTGCTGGTACTGGTCTGGCAGGCGGCCGCCTGGCTGGTGTCGGCCAGCATTCTGCCCGGTCCACTGCGCGTCGCCGCCACGATGGTACGCGAAATACCTGAGGGGCTTGGCCGCCACTTCCTGGCTAGCGCCGCTCGCGTGGCGGCGAGCATGGCGATAGCCGTGGTCCTGGCGGCGCCGCTGGGGTTAGCGCTGGGCCAGAGCAAGCGGCTGCACCGGCTGCTGTCGCCCGCCATCTACGTGCTCTACCCCATACCCAAGATCGTCTTCCTGCCCCTCATCCTGCTCTTCCTTGGGATTGGCGACACCTCCAAGGTGTTCATCATCACCCTCATATTGTTCTTCCAGGTGCTGGTAGTAGTGCGGGACGAGGCCGCTACTCTGCGGCCAGAGCTGCTCCATTCGGTGCGGTCGCTGGGGGCGGGCAGGCGGGCGCTCTTCCGCTTCGTCTACCTACCGGCGACGCTGCCGGCTGTGCTCACCGCCCTGCGCTTGAGCGTGGGGACGGCGGTGGCGGTGCTCTTCTTCGCCGAGTCGTTCGCCACTGAGGCCGGTCTCGGCTACTACATCATGGTGGAGACCTGGACCAGGCTGGCGTACGCCGAGATGTACGCCGGCGTGGTCGCCATGAGCCTGCTCGGCCTGGGGTTCTACCTGCTCATCGATCAGCTGGAGAAGCGTCTGTGTCCGTACCTGTACCTGGATTAGGTCTGCCCACCCCCGCGGCCAAGTCGGGCTACGTGAGCCGCATGTTCGGCTCCATAGCCGGGCACTACGACCTGATGAACCGCCTCATGACGGCAGGCATGGACCGGGGCTGGCGGCGGGCGGCCGTGCGGGCCCTGGCGCCGGTACCCGGCAGCCTGATCCTCGACGTGGGCACCGGCACCGGCGATTTCCTCGATCTGCTGGCAGAGCGTGACTGCCGGGCGGTGGGAACGGACTTCAGCCTGCCGATGATGCTGGCCGGCCGCGCCCGTCGCGCTGCCGATGGGCGCGCTGCCCCGCTACTGGCCGGGGATGCGCTGGCGCTGCCCTTCGCCGACCAGAGCTTCGACGGGTTACTGAACGGCTTCCTGCTGCGCAACGTGGCCGACCTGGACCGGGCTCTCTCCGAGCTGCGGCGCGTTCTGAAGCCGGGGGCGGCGGCCGTCTGCTTGGAGATCACCTGGCCACGAGCGCCCATCTTCCGGCAGGCGTTTGGCCTGTACTTCGGGCGACTGGTGCCGCTGGTGGGTCGCGCCATCAGCGGCGACCCCGAGGCCTACTCCTACCTGCCCCGTTCGGTGGCCGCCTTCGTGACGGCGCCGGAACTGGCAGAGCGGATGCGGACGGCGGGCTTCCGAGAGGTGACTTACCGCACCCTGGCTCTCGGCACGGTTGCCATCCACCGAGGCGTCCGGTAGCTACTGCTGGTCCGCGGGGCCGGCGACCGCCAGCTCCTCGATAAGCAGAGCGTGTGACGGCCGGGCGCGCGGAGAGAGCGGCTTCAGCCGATCCCCCGTGCGCCAGTCGTAGACTCCCAGGAGAAGGCGGTACCGGCCCGCCGCCAAGTCGTCCGGCAGCGGAAGGGAGTAGGTGTCCACGTACACCTGGCCCGGTTGCCAACTCGAGGTCGGGCGCCGGCCGGAGAAGGGGTAGCCATCGAACTGCGCCAGCGGCCGCTCCTCGGCATCGGCTAGGTGCACGAATATGGACCAATCCTCCGGCGGCACATCCTCGGCGCGCCAGGCGACGCTGACCGACACCTGATCATCTGTCTGCTCCACCCGCCACCCCAAGAGCGTCGGCCCGCCTTCGAAGGGCACCTCTTCAAGGGTAGTCAGGTGAGCGCCTACGTCCGCTTCGGTCGGGGACACCACTACCGCGCCGCCGGCGAGCTCCCGCTCGCCGAGAGTGACGATAAGCCGGGCTGGACCGGCCGGGACATCAGCCGGAAGTACCAGCGACACGGTTTCGTGTGTCGCCTCGCCGAGTCGCCAAAGCGTGGTGGGCAGGCTGCCGCGGAGTGGCTCCGCCGAGAGCAGCGTCCTCGCTGGTCCGGTGGAACCCTCCAGCATGACTGTCACTGTCATGTCATCGGGGGGCGCGCTCAGGCACCGCCAGGTGAGGGCAAGATGTAGAGGCGCCCCGGGCGTGAGCAACGGTGGTCCGTGGAGTGCAGCCTCCTCCAAGCGGGCGAAGAAGCCGTCATGCGCGGTCAGGGATAGCGGCGTCTGGGCCGGTGGGGGGTAGCCAGGCGAAAGGGCGAAGAGGCGCAGGCGGGCCGCCGGGTCTCCCTCCGCCGCATGGTCGAACTCGGCCACCAGTTGGTAGCTCAGGCCAAACCACTCTTCCCGCTCGACCGCCTCCCAGGCGGTGGTGGCCACGCTGAGGGCGTACTCGGGCCAGTAGTGCTGCAGTGCCAGGACCAGGCTCTGACCCCAGTCCAGTAGTCGCTCGCCCAGGTAGGGCGACACCAGCCCCATGGTGTCCACCACCGTTAGGTCGGAGTAGTAGCCCGCCACGCCGATCTCGAGCAGGGCCACGCGATCATCGGGCTGGGCGTGAGCGGCAAGCCACTCGCCGACCTCCCGGTAGGCCACCGCTCTCGGGGCGCTGGCGCTGCGTTGCTGCCAGGAGTGCGCCGCCATCTGGCCGGCTGCCAGAGCTAGGCACGCCGCCAGGAACATAGCGAGCAGCCGGGGCGCTCGGCCTGCGCTCGTGAGACGACAGAGCCCGGCATGGGACAGGAGGGCGACCCACGGCACTAAGGGGACGTAGTACCAGCCGAAGTGGGGCATGCCCGAGGCCCAGTAGGCGGCGATGTAGACAAGGCCCCAGAGGACATAGAGCCCGCCTCGCTCCGCTTGTGGCCGGTGCGCCAGCCCGACTACAGCGGCCGTCAGCAGCGCGGCGAGGGCGGGCCAGGCGGTGAGGCGGGCGCGAAGGAGCAGCCACCCGCCCTGCACGAAGTCACCCCCGCCGAAGCCCAGGCTGTGGGCGAGGCCGGCCTTGGCCTGGAGGGACTGAGGCAAGGGGGAGCCGTAGGCGTTCCAGGCGTAGGCGTACCAGGGTGCCGCCACCGCCAAGACGACGAGCGTCTCGCGCCAGGGGAGACGGCGGCGGCGGGCCAGCAGCCAGAGTAGCAGCACGGCGGCCACCAGTCCGCCGTCCAGCCGGGTGACGGAGGCCACGCCGGCTAGGAAGGCGGCGGCGATGGTCCGGCCGGAGCCCGCCAGCAGGAGGGCCGCGAGGCAGACCAGGGCGTACAGCGGCGCCTCCATGCCCAGGTTGTCGCCAAAGGCGACGCTGGTGCCCACCAGCAGCAACGGAGCGAAGCTCCAGGCGGGGTCGTTGCGCCATAACCTTGCCAGGAGCAGCACCACCCCGCCCCAGGAGAGCGCCCCAAGCCACACCGACAGAGTGGGGAGGTCCAGGCCGAGGCGGGCGCCGGCTGCCAGCAGCAGGACGAAGAGAGGTGTGCTGGTGCCGAGGACCGGTTCGCCCAGGTTGTAGACCAGGCTGTGGCCCGCCGCCAGGTTCCGGGCGTAGCGGAAGGTGATGTAGGCGTCGTCGGCTAGGAGACGGTCGTGGCCGAGCAGCAGTGCCGTCACTGGGATGAGCGCCGCGACTGTGATGGCTCCCGGTAGCAGGCGCCGAGCCAGAGAAACGACTTGAGTTGGGCGGTTCGGGAGACTGGGCATGGGCTGCCGCCGGCACGATGTTGGGCCGAGTATACGCGCGGGGGCTACCGCCGGCGAGGCTGCTTGATCGTGGCGGTGGCCTTCCGTATACTCAGCACGAACTCGAAACCGGTTCCCCCGGCGAGGAGGAAGCCATGAAGAAGATCATAAACGACCCGTTTGCCTTCGTCGACGAGGTGCTGGAGGGCATCCTGTTGGCCTATCCCTGGCATCTCAAGCGGGCGGAGGGTGACGGACGGGCTTTGGTGCGGGCCGATGCACCGGTGAAAGGCAAGGTGGGCATCTGCACCGGCGGCGGCTCCGGCCACATCCCCGTGTTTCTTGGCTATGTCGGTCCCGGCCTCTGTGACGGCGTGGCGATCGGCAACGTCTTCTCTTCGCCGCCTCCGGACGCTATGCTGGCCGCCACCAAGGCGGTGGACGGGGGCGAGGGCGTGCTCTACCTCTACGGCAACTACGGCGGCGATGTGATGAACTTCGATATGGCGGCCGAGATGGCCGACATGGAAGGGATCACCGTCAAGACCGTGCTCGCTCACGACGATGTGGTATCAGCGCCGCCGGAGCAGTCCCAACGCCGCCGGGCGGTAGCCGGGCTGTACTTCCCCTACAAGATCGCCGGCGCCTGTGCCGCCGAGGGCAAGAGCCTGGACGAAGTGGCCTCAGCCGCACAGCGCGCCGCTGACCTGACTCGGAGCATGGGCGTGGCCCTGTCTTCGTGCACCGTCCCCGCCGCCGGCAAGCCGACCTTCGAGATCGGCGAGGACGAGATGGAGTTAGGCATGGGCATCCATGGCGAGCCCGGGCTGGAGCGCTCCAAGCTCAAGCCCGCCGACGAAATCGCCACCGCAATCGTGGAGCGGGTTGTGGGCGACCTCCCCTTTGCTCGCGGCGACGAGGTAGCGGTACTGGTGAACGGCCTCGGCGCGACCCCGCCCGAGGAGCTGTTTGTCCTCTATCGCAAGGCCTATCAGCTCCTGAGCGACCACGGCATCAGGATCTACAAGGCCCTGCTAGGCGAATACGCCACCTCCATGGAGATGGCCGGCGCCTCCATCAGCCTCCTCAAGCTGGACGACGACCTGAAGCGATGGCTGGACGCGCCGCACTTCTCGCCCTTCCTTCTGCAGCAGCGGTCATAGCCATGGGCGATCTGGTAACGCTGGAGGGTATGCGGGAGGCACTGCGGCGGGTCAGCCTGGACGCAGCCGACCGCGCCGAAGACTTGCGGAAGCTGGATGCCGCCGCCGGTGACGGCGATCTGGGCGTGACCATGACAATCGGCTGGGGAGCCGTCCGCGAGGCGCTCCCCAACCTTGGTTCGGGCGACCTGGGGAGTCTGCTGGCCCAGGCAGGAATGACCTTCAACAAGGCGGCGGCCTCGACGTTCGGCGTGCTGCTGGCCACTGCGCTCATGCGCGCCGGCCGGGAGCTCAAAGGGCAGGAGACGGCCGACCTGGCCGACCTGATCAGGGCCATGGAAGGGGCCCTCCAGGGCGTCAAGGACCGGGGCAAGGCCGAGGTGGGGGACAAGACCATGCTCGACTCCATGGCGCCCGCCATCGCCGCCCTGAAAGAGTCGCAGGCAGCAGGCGCCACGCTGACCGAGGCATTCGCCCAGGCAGCTCAGGCGGCCCTGAGCGCCGCTGAGGCCACAGCCGGCATGACGCCCAAGTTCGGGCGCGCTTCTTGGCTCGGTCCGCGCGCGGCGGAGATCCAGGATCCTGGGGCCACCGCAGTGGCATTCATGCTGGGCTCGTTCGCGGAAGCGCTCAAGGGCTAGCGAAAGCCCGCTACGTCACGTGCGACGAGGGAGCAGCCGCGGCTGCTCCCTATTCATGGGAGGTCGGATGGGCATAACGGTGGTTGGGTTGGGGCCGGGCGCGCCGGAGCAAATGAGTGTGGCCGCTTGGCGAGCCGTCGAGCAGGCCGGCGAGGTGTACGTGCGCACCCGACGGCATCCTACGGTGGAGGCGTTGCCGGGCTCGCCCGTCGTCCACTCCTTTGACGAGGTCTACGAGACGTGCGATTGCTTCGCGGATGTCTATGAGGAGATCACCCAGCGTGTACTCGCCCTGGGAGCCCGGGATGGGGGCGTCGTCTACTGCGTCCCCGGCCATCCACTGGTGGCGGAGACGAGCGTGCTTCGCCTGCTGGAACTGGCGCCGCCGGCCGGGCTGGCGGTGCGGGTGGTGCCCAGTGAGTCCTTTGCCTCTCCGGCGCTGGTGGCGCTGGGCGTGGCTGGAGCTGAGCTGCAGCTGGTGGATGCGCTGGGGCTGGCGCAGCGTTGGCATCCGGACCTGATCGTGGACCGGCCGGCGCTCATCAGCCAGTTGTATGACCGCGACACTGCCTCGGCCGTGAAGCTGACCCTGCTCGCTTCCTACGCGCCCGAGCACCCGGTGTCCCTGGTGCGCGCCGCCGGGACCCGTGACGAAGCGGTGCGAACGGTGCCCCTGACCGAGCTCGATCGCCAGACCGGCATCGACCACCTCACGGCGCTGTACGTTCCGCCACGTGCGCAGCCTTCGAGCCTGGAGGCCTTTCAGGACACCGTCGCCCGCCTACGCGCGCCGGGCGGTTGTCCCTGGGATCGCGAGCAGGACCACCAGTCGCTCCGGGAGGCGCTGCTGGAGGAGACCCACGAGGTGCTCGAGGCGATAGACAACGAGGACTGGGCGGAGTTACGGGTCGAGCTGGGCGACCTGCTGATGCAGATCTGCATGCACGCTCAGATCGCTTCCGAAGGTGGTCTGTTCGGCATCTACGATGTGGTGGCGGGCATCGACCAGAAGATCCGCCGCCGGCACCCGCATGTTTTTGGAGACGCCTCGGTCAGCGACTCGGGGGAGGTGCTGCGCAACTGGGAGGAGATCAAGCGGGCCGAACGCGGCGAGAGCGATTCGCGATCGCTCCTGGCGGGAGTGCCCGGCGGCCTACCGGCGCTGGGGCAGGCCAACGCCTACCAGAAGCGGGTGGCACGAGTCGGTTTTGACTGGGCTGACGCTGACGGCGTGTGGGCCAAGCTGGCCGAGGAGATCGGCGAGCTGCGCGCGGCGCCAGAGGACAGGCGCCAGGACGAGCTCGGCGACTTGCTGTTCACGGTGGTTAACCTGGCGAGGCACCTCGATCTCGATGCCGAGACGGCTCTGCGGACAACCAACGCCCGCTTCCGGCACCGATTCGAGGCGATGCAGGCGCTGGCGGTCGAGCGTGATCTGGACCTGGCTCGGTTGAGCCTGCCGGAGCAGGACGCGCTCTGGGACGAGGTCAAGCGACGCGAAGCCTAGGGCGGGGCGTGACGCCTCGCGTGGGAGGTGCATAGTGGTGCGGCTGATTCAGGTGGGCATGGGCGGCATGGGCAACGCCTGGCTGCGGGCCGTGGGCGGCTCGGATGAGGCGGAGTACGCCGGTCTCGTCGAGATCGATGAGGCCATCGCCCGGAAGCAGTGCGACGCCTATGACCTGAACCCAGGTACGGTCTACGCCACCCTCAGCGAGGCATTGGGGCGCCTGGAGGCTGACGGAGTGCTGGTCATCACGCCGCCGCAGTTCCACCGTGAGCAGTCGGTGGAGGCATTGCGGGCCGGGGTGCCCGTCCTGTCGGAGAAGCCGCTGGCCGACACCATGGAGGCGGCGGCCGAGATCGTGACCGCGGCCGACGAGACGGGCGTCCTGCACATGGTGGCGCAGAACTACCGCTACAGCGTTCCGGTGCAGACGCTGAAGTCAGTGCTTGATTCAGGCGCTGTGGGGCAGGTGGGCGCCGCTACGGTCCGATTCTTCCGTGGGCCCCACTTCGGCGGCTTCCGCGAGAGCATGGCGCATCCGCTGATCGTGGACATGAGCATCCATCACTTCGACATGATGCGTTACTTGCTTGGGCGCGAGGTAGTGCAGGTACGCGGCTTCGCCTTCAACCCGGCGTGGAGCTGGTTCGACGGCGACGCCTCGGCGCACCTCAGCCTGAGCTGCGAGGGGCAGGTGCAGGTCGGCTACCATGCTTCCTGGTGCTCGCAAGGGGCGGAGACGCCCTGGAACGGCGAGTGGCGCTTCGAGTGCGAGGGCGGAGTCGTCACCTTGGAGGGCGACCGGGTGCTGGTGTACCGGCCGGGGGCGGAGCCGGAGCCGGTGCCGGAGGTGGCACTGCCGCGCACCGGTCAGTCGTACTTGCTGCACGAGTTCGTCGAGGCTCTGCGAGGCGGGCCGCGTCCAGCCACCACCTGTCAGGACAATATCCGCTCCCTGGAGATCGTCTTCAGGGCGCTGAGCGCCGTCGGATCGGGGGACTAGCGCGCTCAATCGGGCGACGGCCCGGCGCTAGCGCCAGGCCATCTTGTAGACATCCCAGTCTCCGGGGACCTGGCCCAGTGACACGAGCCTCCTCGGGGTACCGCCGGCGGCCTCGACCATCCAGATGCCCCACTCGCCGCCGCGGTTGGAGAGGAATGCGACATACCTGCCGTCGGGTGACCAGACCGGCGCGGCGTCCAGGCCCTGATCGTCCGTCAGACGCACGGGCTGCCCGCCCTGCAGGTCCTGCGCCCAGATGCTGAAGGTGCCACCCCGGGGCGAGGCGAAGGCAAGCCGTCGGCCGTCGGGTGACCAGGCGGGCATGTCGTCGTTGGCATTGTCGGTGACGCGGCCGAGCTGAGTGCCGTCCGGCAGCGAACGATAGAGGCCGCAGTTGTTACCCATCGCGTCGCAGCCCTTGTAGGCGATGGTGCCGTCGGGGCCCCATGTGGGTGACTTGCCATAGCCGATCATGGAGACGTCTTCGCCCCCAGTCCACGACTGAGCCACGTACAGGCGCCACTTGCGGTCGCTCTCCCGGGTGCTGGCGAAGGCCAGCCGCGCGTTTCCTGCTTCCCAGGTGGGGTACTGGTCCTCAGAGTAGGACGTTACCGAAGCGGCGAAGCTGCCATCGCGAGTGGCCACGCTCACGCCAAGGCGGTCGGATGAGAGGTTGTGGTAGCCGATGGACCCGTCCGCACGGACCGCCGGCTGCTCCGCACCCACCACCAGCGTCCGGGGCCTCTGACCCGGCCCCGCTGACAGCACCATCACGCTCACAGCGCCGGTTTGCGGATCCGTGGCAGCGAAGTAGAGGCTACCGGCCGGCAGGGACGTCAGACCAGCGGGCGTGGTGGCGAGAGGCGTGCCCAACGCATCGGGAGTGCCCTCGGTCTCGGGCGTGGCCGAAGGAGGCTCCTCGCAATAGCGCACCGCCAACTGCTCTTTGGTGGTGACGGCGGCGCTGCTCTTCATCTCGGCAGAGAGAGCGTACTGCTCCGCTGCCTCGCACCACTCTCCGCCGGCCGACAGTTGGTCTCCGTAGCGCATGTAGGAGAGGGCCAGTCTATCGGCAGTATCGGCGTAGGTCGGGCTGAGGTTGTGTAGTTGGGTGAGCCCATCGATGGTGGCCGGCCAGTCTTTGCCCCATGTGGACAGCGCCTGCAGGTAGAGATTCGCCAACGTCACCTGGCGCCGGACATCCACGCTCTCGGGATTGAGGGCGAGCGACTGCTTGAACCAGTCGGCCGCGCGGGTCACATCCAGCGCTGACAGCGCTTCCGTGCCGGCTCCGTACATGCTCTGCGCCAGTAGTGCGTTCACCTGCTCAGCGTGGAACCCCGGGTCGAGGGCTTGCAGTTCCCGCAGGGTGGCGACGGCGGTCGTCCACGACTCGCTCTCGATCTCGTCCTGGGCTCGCGCCAGAAGGCTGGCGGCGGCTTCCTCGCGGACCCCGGCCGTGGGCGTGGCCTTTTGCTGCAGGACGGCCTCAACCTTCTCGATTTGGGTGCGGGTATCATGATACCCCGGTCGGAGCCGGTCCACGTACTGGAACTCAGCCAGGGCCAGTTCGTACTCCTGCGCTTCCAGGGAGTCTAGGCCGCGCTGGTAGTGCTCGGCGACGGTGGTGGCTCTGAGGTCTTCCCGTTGCTGAAGCCCGGTGTAGACCCCGTAGGCCCCGGCTAAGGCCGCCACCAGCAGGAGGGCCACCAACGCCATGACACCGTAGAGCCAGAGGCGCGACGGTCGCACGTGCTTGGACGCCGGCTCGGCCGAAACCTTCGTGGTCCTGGCCGCCGGCAGGATGCTGGAGATGTCGTTACTGTGTCCACAATGGGGACACTCGGCTCCAGGCGAGGGAAGCGGCTTCCCGCAGACCTCACATAGGCCGGCGTCGGCCCCTTGGTTCTCGGTCAAGGCAGGCTGTCTCCTACGCGATGCGTGGGCGCTCGGTGCAGCGGTGGCAGTCCCTCTGCCTCCGCTTCGGCATCGGGGAGGGCCGCCTCATCGGGCTTGTCCGAGATCCCGATGATCATTGCGCCCCGACTCCGCCAACGCTCGACTAGTTCGGCCACTTCGCGAGTGATGACGATCTCCCTAGACAGGGCGTCCGGTGCCGAAGGAGTGCCGGCAAGGCACCCCATGCGACCAATGGTCGCGCGGTACTCCTGGCGGCGGAACGCCTTGAAGGGTGTGGGGTCTCCCCGGCGGAACCGGTCATAGACCTCGTCGTGTACGTCGCCCAGAGGGGTGCCGGCAACCAGGCGGCGATGCTCCTGCACCCAGCCGATGAAGGGAGCGAACGTCTCGTGGGAGGCGTCGTCGATACCGGCAACCACTTCGTCCAACGAGCGCACCTTGGCCCCGATCATCAGGCAGATGTAGACAAGGTAGTCCTGGTTGTCGGCCGTGAACCGGTGGAAGGCCGGCTGGTTCAGGTGGTGGTAGGCGGCCAGGAAGCACGCCTCGTCGTACTGCGTCCCGAGCAGGCCTGCCGCCGTGGCCCGGACGCCGTGTAGCCGAGCCTCATCAATGACGTGGTCGTTGCGGCCCCGGGCACCTATGGCGGTCTTGTCCAGGTCAATGACAGCCACGGTGTCCTCTCCCGGCACGAGCCCCTTCGCAGGCAGTAGACGGTCGAACTCCTCCAGCAGCCGCCAATGGTTGGCCAGGTAGAGCCCGCGCTCGGCCTCTTCCAGCGCTGCCGGAGCCGACGCCTTCTCGGAGCAGATGATGGCGGCACCGTCCCAGCCGGTCACGACCTGGAGGTTGCGGAAGGCGGTGCCGTCGTTCAGGCGCGTGTCTCCCACCGTGAGCAGGTGCGAGGGCGGCCGGCGGCCCTGCCGTTGGGCAGCCCCGCGGATGATGTGCGCGACGACTAGGGCGTACTCACGTTCCGTCTTCCGGGGCAGCCTGTCGGCCGGTAGGCCCAATGAGGCGGCGGACTCGGCGAACCGCGGCAGATCCGGGGCCATCGGCTCCAGGTTGCGGTAGACGATCTGGTCGCCCAGAAAGGCGGTGAGGGGGGAGGGGCCGTCAACTCTCATAGAGGCGCAGAAGCACCCTCTGCCCGCATCGCCTGGGCTAGGTCGAGCACGTCCCGCAGGACGCCGGCACCGGTTACGCTGCGTCCCGCTCCGGGCCCCATGAGGCGGATGGGCGCGAGCGGCTCGGTGTAGCGAGCGGTGGTGATGGAGACCAGGTTGTCGGGACCGGCAAGAGCCCCGAACTGAGACGAGCGCGGCACCGAACGCACCCCGATGGAGACGCCGGAGGAGTCCACCTGCGCGAGGTACCGGAGCACTTCACCCTTGGCGGCCGCCTGCGAGAGGCGGGCGGAGAAGGCCGCGTCCACCTCGGAGGCACGCTGCATGAACTCGTCCACCGTGAGGCCGGCGAGTTCCTGCGGGTAGAGCGCCTCAATGGGAAGATCGCTCAGCTCCAGGCGGCGGCCGACAGTCCGCGCCAGGATGAGGGCCTTACGGGCGACATCCATGCCGCCGAGATCGTCGCGGGGATCGGGCTCGGTGTAGCCCTGCTCGCGGGCCTTGCTCACAGCACCGGAGTAGGAGTCCCCCGCCTCTAGGCGAGAGAAGAGGTAGCCCAGCGTACCGCTCAGCATGCCCTCAATGGCGGTCACACTGTCACCGGTGCGCTGGAGGTAGTCCAGGACATAGAGGACGGGCAGACCGGCGCCAACGGTGGCTTCGTAGCGCAGCCTCCCTCCCGCATTGAGGGCATCCCACACCGACTGGGAGGCGGACACCGGTCGCTTGTTGGCTAGGACTACGCCGTGGCCATTGGCCGCCGCACGAAGTAGCAGAGGCAGGGTATCGTCGCTGGCGGTGGTGTCCACGACTATCGTCGGGGGTTGTCCGGGGGCCACCTGCTCTTCGGCCCACTGGTAGAAGCCCTGTAGGTCGCCGTTGCCGGCGAGGTCGGCGATGCTCTTTGCCTGAGCCTTAAGGGCGACCAGCTCCTGGAGCCGTCCGCGGTCCAGACCGGTATCGCTCCAGAGAGCGGCGTAAATGTCGGAAACGGCGACGAGCGAAATGGCGGCGGCATCACGAGGGCGGAGGGAAAGGGACTGCTCCAGGAGGGCGGTGCCCACGCCGCCAACTCCCAGATGGATCACCTTGACAGACGACATCGCAGGGCTCCGACCGAGGTGTTATGACCCTGGCAGTATACGGCGCGGCGGCCCGCGAGGCAACGACAATGCCGGCACGTCCGCCGCAATGAAGGGAACCAGCCGAGGGAGGAGGACGTCCTACCTATGGACAGCCCGCGGCGCCCAGTGTAACCTATGTACGGTGTCCGATTCGGGTAAAGGACCTGTGCCTGGACCCGTTACGCCTCTCCTGGGCCCTTCGCGACCCACCGTTACCCTCTTGGTTCAGACGATCGTCTCGCTCGATCGAGGAGGACGAAGTGTCAACCAGAACTGCCACCCGCTTGATCCCGCTGTTGCTGCTTGTGGTTGCCGTATGCCTGGTCCTTGGCCCAATTGGGGTGGCCGCGGAAGAGGCCGTTGACTCGCCCCCCGGCGCCTCAGTGACCGTGATACAGCCCGGAGATGGGGCCACCGATGTGCCGCTGGACACCGTCATCACGGTGGTGTTCAGCAGCCCGATGGTAGCCCTCACGGTGGAGGCGGACCAGGCTGATCTGCCCAGTCCCATTGTCTCCGAGCCGGAGATCGCGGGGTCGGGCGAGTGGGTCAACACGGCTATCTACCGCTTTGCCCCCAGCGCCGGACTCGACCCTTCGACCGCATACACCCTCTCGTTGGCGCCCGACCTTGCCGGCCTGAGCGGCGCCCCTGTGGTCGGGCCGAGTCAGTGGTCGTTCACCACCGTAGCGCCGCATCTGGTGAGCTACTCACCCCTGCCGCCCGGTGACTGGAGTGCCGATCATCCGGTGGGTGGAGCCTGGCCCAACGAGCCGGTCAAGCTCTCCTTCGCCCAGCCGATGGACCGGGCTAGCGTCGAAGATGCTCTGACCGTCTCGTACGTGACCAATGGTATGGACGCGGTCGAGGGCAAGATTCGTTGGTTCGGCAACACGCTCGTGTTCACCCCGTCCACCAGCTGGGCGCGCGGATCGCAGATTGAGGTGGTTCTGGACGGAGCGCAGGCTGTCGCGGGTGCATCGATGGAGCCTATCTCCTGGGTCTTCCCAGTCATGCCCGAGTTGGCGCTTGTATCCAGTAGCCCCGAAGACGGGGCGGAAGGCGTGTACCCCGGCACTTCGCTGGTGCTGGAGTTCTCCGCGCCGGTGGACCCCGACTCCTTCAGGGAGCAGTTTGCCGTCGAACCGAAGCCCGAGAACTTCTACGTATGGTGGTCGAGCCAGACCAGCGTCTACGTCGACTTCTACCCAGTCGCCGGTGAGCAGTACACCGCTACCATCGGATCCGACTTGGTGGACAGCCGCGGCGGCCGGCTCGGTGAGGACATCACCATCAGCTTCGGTACTGGTGACTACGGCCCCTCGGTGCAGCTGACGGACTCGTGGCAGCCGTGGGCCTTCGGCGATGAGGACGAACCGGCGGCCTTCGTCTCCTACCTCAACGTGCACAGCTACGACTTGGCTCTCTACGAGATGCCCTTGGCCGATGCTGTCCGCTACTACGGTGACGACTGGGAGTTCCGCTCCAGCTACAAGCCCAAGCAGGCCGACCTGTTGCGGGCGTGGACGGTGGAACCGGATGGGGAACGCAATAGCTGGGCTACCGTGTCCGAGCCGCTCGTGGAGGGGGGTGGCGCCCTGACGCCCGGCCTCTACTACCTCACGCTGGAGTCTCAGGACCCGAGTCTCAAGGGTTCGGTCTCTGGCCAGGTGTTGGTCGTAGCCTCGCACAACGTCACCCTCAAGTGGACAGCGGACGCCAGCCTAGCGTGGGTAACCGACTGGCATGAAGGCGATCCCGCCGGCGATCTGCCGGTGCACTACCTTGATAGCCGGGGGCGGCAGTTCGGCGAGGCCGTCACGGAAGAGGACGGCACCGCCCTCGCCGCGATGGTCGAACAGGACTCCTGGCTGGCTCACGCTGTTGTGGTGGGCGAGCCCGGAAGCGATGCCTTCGGCATGACCCTTAGCTCGTGGACCAACGGCATCTCGCCGTGGCGGTACGGGGTCTACCAGTACGGCTCCAGCAGCCCCTACGCGGTGCACATCTACACCGACCGCCCGATGTACCGGCCCGGTCAGACGGTCTACTTCAAGGGCATCGTCCGGTCTGACGACGACGCCCGCTACAGCGTGCCCACCGACCTCCCGCCTCTGGAGTTGGTCTGCTCAGACGCCCAGGGCCAGGAGATCATGCGAGAGCAGTTCACCCTCAACGAGATGGGTACCTTCTACGGCAGCCTGGCCCTGTCAGAGGCTGCGCCTCTGGGTCAGTTCAGCTTGTACCTGTCGGGCGCAGACCAGCTGGGTGCCTGGGCCGGTTTCGAGGTGGCTCAGTACCGGCGCCCCGAGTTCGAGGTCACGGTCACCCCTGACCAGGAGCGCTACATCCAGGGCGATGAGGTGAAGGTCGCCATAGAGGCTCTCTACTACTTCGGCGCCCCGGTGACGGACGCCCAGGTGCAGTGGGCGGTCCTGACGCAGGACTGGTACTTCTACTGGGACGAGGGCGGCTACTACGACTTCTCCGACTACGACTATCTGCGCGAACGGGAGGATTTCGGGCCCGGCAGTGGTCTGCTTACGGAAGGGACTGGCCGCACTGACGAGGAAGGCAGGCTGGTCATATCCTTCCCGGCCGAGATCGCCGACCGGCTCTCGAGCCAGGTGATCACCATCGAGGCCACGGTGACAGACGTGAACGCCCAGGCTGTGAGCGGCCGGTCGACCGTGCCCGTTCAGCAGGGCGAGTACTTCGTGGGCGTGGGTCCCGACTCCTACGTTGTGGAAGCTGGCGGGGAAGCCGTCATCAACGTGGCGACGGTGGACGGAGCGGGAGAGGCGGTGGCCGGCCGCGAGGTCGAGCTGACACTCTACGAGCATCGTTGGTACAACGCCTACGAGAAGGTGGGCGACTACTACCAGTGGACCACCACGGAAGAGGACGTTGAGGTGGCTCGTCAGACGGTTACGACCGGGACCGACGGTAAGGCCGGTGCCACGTTCGTGCCGGAGTCGGCGGGCAGCCACAAGGTAGTGGCCACCAGCACCGACGACCGAGGCAACGAGGTCCGCTCCTCAAGCTACTTCTGGGTGACTGGAGCCGGCTATGTGGCCTGGCCCATGCAGGAGGACTTCACCTTCGAGCTGGTGGCAGACAAGAAGGCCTACGAGGTGGGTGACACCGCCAAGATCATGGTGCCCAGTCCCTACGAGGGGCAGGTCGCCATGCTCTTCACCGCCGAGCGCGGTCAGGTCCTGGACTATCGGGTGCTGGATCTGGAAGGCAGTGCATCGGTCCTGGAAGTACCCATCACGGCGGACTTCGCCCCGAATGTCTACTTCACTGCCGTGTTGGTGCGCGGTGCCGACGAGGAGGCCTCTCTGCCCCCGTTCCAGATTGGTTACGTGGGAGTAGAGGTGGCCATCGACGCGCTCCAGCTTGACATAACGGTCAGCGCCGATCAGGAGGAGCCCTACGAACCCGGCGATGCGGCCGAGTTTGAGATCGCGGTTACCGACCACGAGGGCACACCTGTGGATGCTGAGATGTCGGTCAGCTTGGTCGACAAGGCGTTGCTGGCCCTCACTGGCGCCCCAACCAGTCTGGTGGACTACTTCTACAGCCAGCGAGGCCTGGGAGTGCAAACGGCGTCCCTCTACACGCTCTATACTCGCGAACTGGAGCGCCTGGCCGAGGCCGCCGGCAAGGGTGGCGGCGGCGGCGGAGCTGGGGGCGTACGCGAGGACTTCCCCGAGACGGCTTACTGGGAGCCGGACCTCCGAACCGATGCGGCGGGAGAGGCTGCCGTTGAGGTTACTCTACCGGACAATCTCACCACCTGGACCTTTGAGGTGAAGGCCATCACGGCGGACACCCTCGTGGGGCAGCAGTCGGTCGAGATCGTCGCCACTAAGGAGCTGCTCCTCCGGCCGGTGCTGCCGCGCTTCCTGGTCGTGGGCGACACGGCCCAGATCGGCGCGGTAGTCCAGAACGGCGGGAGCGACGCCCTGGAGGTTACGGTCCAGGCCTCACTGGACGGCATGGAGGCGGAACTGGAGCCGCGAGTCGTCACCGTGGAGGGGGGCGGGCGGCAGCTCGTCACCTGGACGGTGGCGGCGGAGCGCCGCGGCACGGCGACGGCCACGTTCTCGGCCACCGGCGGCGGGCTTGATGACGCCGTGCGGATGGAGCTGCCCGTCTACCCCATGGTGACGGCGCAGACCGTCGCGACCAGTGGAGAGGTGCCCTCCGGTGGAGAGGTTCTGGAGGAGGTGATCCTGCCGTCGGAGTTCTCCGAGGGTGAGCTAACGGTGACGGTGGAAGCATCGCTGGTGGCGGGGATGATTCCCGGCCTCGACTACCTCAGGCACTATCCGTACGAGTGCGTAGAGCAGACGCTGAGCCGGTTCCTGCCCAACGTGGTAACGGCCAAGGCGCTCGAAGAAGTGGGGGCAGACAACACCGCCCTCATCCGAGAGCTTTCGCAGCAGGTGGGTATAGGTTTGCAGCGGCTCTACAGCAACCAGCACGGCGACGGCGGCTGGGGTTGGTGGTACAACGATGAGAGCAATCCCTACCTGTCTGCCTACGTGGTCTGGGGTCTCGTCAAGGCGAGGGATGCCGGCTACACGGTCGCCCCGTACGCCATCGATCGCGGTGTAGAGTTCCTGCGCTCGGTCGTGTTCGAGCTCGACGTTCGGTCCGACCAGGAGGCGCATGAGCTGGGGCCGGAGGTGCGGGCGTACATCGCCTACGTGCTGGCCGAGGCGGGACAGGGAGACCTGGGTCTCACGGTCCGTCTGTTCGAGGAACGCGAGCGGCTGAGTTTCCGCGCCACTGCCCACTTGCTCATGGCGCTGGCGATTCTGAGCCCGGACGAGCCAGGCCGGATCGAGGCCTTGGTGGACGACCTGGAGGCGGGGGCCGTGCTGACCGCCACCACCACTCACTGGGAGGACGAGGTGCAGTGGCGGCTGATGAATACGGACGCGATCGCGACGGCCACGGTGATCCAGGCCCTGTCGCGGGTCTCGCCCGATCATCCGCTGCTCCCCAACGCAGTGCGCTGGCTCATGTCCGTGCGCGGCCAGGGTTACTGGTCAAGCACTTATGAGACCGCCGTCAGTCTCCTTGGCCTGACCGAGTACATGGTGGCCAAGCAGGAGCTGCTGGCGAAGTACGCCTGGAGCCTGGCAGTCAATGGGCGCGAGGTAGGTTCGGGCGAGTTCGACGCTGAGAACCTGGATGAGGCGGCGACCCTTGTGGTGGATGTCTACCGGCTCCTAAGCCAGGAACCCAACGAGCTGGTACTCACACGTTCGCCCCTGCCGGAGACGGACGCCGACACTGGATCGATGTACTACACCGCCGCTTTGGCCTACTACGCCGACGCCGAGGAGATCGCCCCGGTAGACTCCGGTGTTATCGTCTCGCGCCAGTACCTGACGGCCGATGGCGAAGGTCCGGCCTTGCACGCGGCTGCCATCAACGACACGGTTCAGGTGCGGGTGACGGTAGTCGCCCCCACTGACCTGTGGCACGTGGTGGTCGAGGATCCGCTTCCGGCCGGGTTTGAGGGGCTGGATACCAGCCTGCGCACCACGGCGACGGTAGGCGTGCAGCCTCAGTTCCGCGCCGTTGACGAGCCCTGGGGCTGGTGGTGGTTCAGCCACACCGAGATGAGGGACGACAAGGTGGTGCTGTTCGCAACGCACCTACCCAAGGGAACCTACGAGTACACCTACTACATGCGAGCCAGCATCGCCGGTCAGTTCAACGTCCGCCCGACGCTAGCCTACCAGATGTACTTCCCGGATGTGTTCGGCAACGGAGCGGGCGAGACGTTCACGGTGGAGGCCCTCGGGGAGTAGACGGGTTGGCCCGTCGACCGATCTAGCGCCTTAGGGAACCATAAGGGCCGCCGACTCAAGTCGGCGGCCCTCCTCTTATCTGACCAGAGACCCCGGGTCTGGGACCTATTCCATCGGCACCGTGTCGCCAGTGGCAGCGTCCACGGCCAGCACCGGTGCCTCGTCCGACAAGGCGACGTTCCATACCCACCACACGGGGCCGCCCAAGTTGGTGTCGTAGGCGAGGGTGTAGTCGAGCTCGGAGTCGGGCGTGCCCTCACCTTCGGGGGTGGCCAGGTAGAGGGCACGCACATCGTCAGAATCGAGCGCGACGGCGGCCAGGTCAACCGGCACCGGCTGCTCACGCTCGCCGATAGCTTCCGCCTCGGTTGATCCGGAGATGGTCCCGTTGGCGACCTGAATGTAGAACTCGAGGGCGTCCTCGGCGCGGCCGAAGCGGTAGAACCAACCGGCCTGCGAGGGCAGGAAGGGCAGGTTGCGCTCCATGATGAAGGATGGAGCGATGCCCAGGAACTGTGCCTCGGGATACCAGGCATGCGCCGCTTCCTCGGCCAGGTTGTACCAGGTAAGGGCGGAGGCGCTGCGGCCCGAGTCCAGCGGGATGCCGCGATGGGCATAGGGGATAGGTGATATTGGGCTCACGAAGGCAGGCTGGGTGCCCGTCGGTAGCGGAGCCAGAGTGGGGGTGGCCGCCGCCGGCGCAACCGTTGGAGTAGTGGTGGCCGTGGGCACCGGTGTGCTGGTTGGATCTGGCTGGGAGCGCCCGCAGGCGGCCACCAACAAGGCCAGCACCGCCAGCGCAACAAGAGTTCTCGATCGCATGGAGGCAAGCTCCTTGAGCGAGGATGGGCGTCAGTATAGCCGCCGCTAAGGTGAAGGGCCACCGGATCCACCGGTGGCCCTGAGGGAACTGCTACGTAGGCTCGTTGGCCTAGGGAGCGGGAACTGCGGTGTAGGCGAGAAGGTAGTCGCCCGGGGCTTCAGCGTAACGGTCGTCGCTGTTCTCGTTCACGGTGACCACCAGGGGCTGATTGGCCGAGATCTTAGCGGAGACGCTGCTGCCGTCGGGCAGCGGGTCACCGTCGCTGGCCATCTGGATGAAGTTGTAGGTGCCGTTGGCCGGGACATTCGAGGCCGAGCGGCTCTGGCCGCTGGAGTAGGCGACGGTGATGTTGGCCGGGCCGGTGCCCACGTTCTGCACCGTGACGGCGGAGAACCAGCCGTAGAAGGTCTTCAGGACGACGGGCGCGTTGACGGTAGTCGCTGCCTGGATGGGAGCGTTGTAGGAGGCGAGCAGGCCCTTGCTCTTGTCCTCTTGGTTCACCAGGACCACGATGTTGCGGCCATTGGTGGACTCAACCTTGGCGGAGAAGATGCCGGCGGTGTTGCCCTTGGGCAAGTTGGGGTTGTTGGGCTGGTAGTACTCCACCGAAGTGCGCGGCGCCAGGGTCTTGGTCTCGACCGTGCCATTGGAGTAGGTCACCTTGATGGTGGCGTCGGCGGTGTCGATGTTCTGCACCGTCAGGGCGCTCACGTATCCGTAGTACTCATTGAGCAGGGAAGGCGCGTAGGCCATGGTGGTGCCGGTCGTGTAGGCGTTGTAGTCGGAGTACTCGCCGTACATGGTCGGGCTCCAGATGTTACAGACGCCCACCAGGGGGGTATTCGACTCTACCTGCACCGAGAAGATGCCGGCGGTGCCGGTCGGCAGCGCCAGGTCCTCCAGGGCGTACACGCGCGAGCCGTTGCCGGGGATGGTCCCATTCGTGCTACCGGCGCTGGCGCCGGTGTTCGAGTAGAAGCGGATGGTGACGTTAGCCGTAGTGGCGGCGGTGTTCTGCAGCACCAACTCGGAACGGAACCCGTAGTAGTCGTTGTAGGTGCCCGGGAAGTACAGCAGGGTCCCCGCCTCAGCAGCGTCGATGCCGTTGTAGGCACCGGCTGTGCTGGGGGCGGTGGAGCTGGAGTTCGCGACGACCAACAGCGGGACGTTGCTCTGGATCACGGCGCTGTACTGGCCGTCCGCAAGGTTTGGTACCTCGCTCGGGACGAAGATAGAGCGCGAGCCGCCGTCCGCGATGGCGGAGCTGAGAGGGAAGTTCAAGGCAAGCGTACCATCCGCGGTGTAGAAGTTGATGCTGACGTTAGCCGCTTCGCCGCCGGCGTCCGTCGGGTTCTGGATGTTGATGCTGCTCACCCAGGTGCCGGGGGCCTTGGTGGTGGTCTGCGCCAGGGCCACCATGGGAACCAGAGCGGCGAGCAGGCCGATCACCAGGGCGATGGCCATTACTCTGCTGAGCCGGTGTGACATGTCGTTCCTCCAGTACGTTCGGGAATCAGGCTGGGCCGTCGGGCCCGCTTCACACGCTACAATCTAGACGCGCAGGCCCGCTGGATCAATACCACTTTGGTAGTACCGGGCGGTACTACTCCCCCGTTGGGGCAGAACTAGGCTCCTCAGGGTGGTGGCAGAAGCGCATCGAGGCGGCGAGAAGGTCGTCGGGCGAGCCCACGTCCAGATATGAGCCCTCCGCGAAACGGTGACACAACACCCGCAGCCCCCGTTCGGCCGCAGCGTTGAATGCATCGCCGAGAAGAAGCTCGCGTGACGGACGAAGGCTGGACTCGGAGCAGAATCGCCCAAGGAACTCGGTGAAGGAAGGGCCCCACGCGGCAATGCCCCACATGTACTCCAGGCGGCTTTCCTTTGGTTTGTCTACGCAGCGGACGAGGCAGGCGTTGCCGTCCTCCTCGACCATGCCGAAGCGCCACGGCTCCTCGGTACGGAACAAGCCCAGGGTCACGTCGGCTTGCCGCTCGCGGTGGGTCTCGAGCAGGTGACGAAAGCAGTCCTCCGGCTCGAGGATGGTGTCGGGCATACCGAAGAGGACGGTGGCCCCGCCGAGCCAAGGCCGGGCCAGGTCCAGGGCGGCCGGCATTCCGGTAGCCTGTTCCTGCACTAGGTAGGCCATGCTCACGCCGTGGGCGTGGCCGTCGCCGTAGAAGCGGAGGATGTCGCTCTTGCCCGCGTTCACGATCATGAAGATGCGCCGGGCGCCGCCGGTAGCCAGAGCCTCCACCAGGTACTCGCTGACCACCTTGGGCGAGAGTCGGCGGACGCCGTTGACGTCCCGGTAGCGAAAGCCGATGGGGAAGAGCTCCTTACTGGAGGGCAGCGGAGCGACACGTGTGCCGGCACCCGCGGCCGGGATGAGCCCTACGAGTTCGTTCACCGATGACTCCTTGGTCGAGTGGCCAACTGGCAGACGAATGCGGTGGCCGCTCCCCAGATCCAGGATCCGAGTACGAGAATTGCCCGACTGAGGAGCGAGACAATGGTGGCGACCGGCAGTGTGAGTAGGGGTGTGAGCAGACCGGCAAGGGAGAACTCGCGAATGGCCCCGATACCACCCAGGAACACCGACCCAGCGGTCCCCACCAGTGAGGTCACCACCCAGATGCCGTATAGAGGCAGGCGCGCGGGCAGTGGGGCGCCGATGGCGAGGACGAGCGCCTCGGCGAAGAGCCCGCCCAACAGCCACATGAGCAGGTAGGCGGCCAGGGCGACTGCCAGTGTCCGGCGCGACAGGCGCGAGACCTCGCGGAAGCCGGCTCCCAGCTGCGGCCAGCGCTGGCTGAACCAGCGGTGCTCCGCCAGGCCCAGCCACGCGCGCTCGGTCCCCGGCAGCAGAGGCAGAGCCAGTATGACGGCTGCCGGAGCCACGCCCCAGGGCCAGCCCAGCAGCACCAGTGCAAGCCCGGCCCCGCTGATGCTCTGCAGGGCAAGCTCGGCCCCGGTGGCGACGGTAGCGAAGGCGGTGCGCCCGTCCTGCTGATAGAGCATCACCCGGCTGGCTATCGACCAGTAGAAGGCGCCGGGCAGGCTGCGAGTGAGAGCGGTGACGCTGTAGCGCAGGATGTCCTTGCCGGCATCGCGTTCCTGGTGGAGGTCGCGGGCGTAGAGGTGCCACATGACCGCCTGCAGGATGTGGTTGAAGCCCACTAGGCCCAACGCCAGCCCGAGGTAGTCGAGGCGGGGCGGCGAAGAGAGATTGAGGAAGGCGCGGGCGCTGCCGGAGAAGGCCAGGTAGGCGAACAGCAGCGACCCGGCCAGCATGGCCGCCATCATCGCGTAGCGCAGGCGCCGGTCCGCTGTCAGTCGAGCGAGGAGGCTCACGCCGGCTTCCTTGCCACAGTGGTGAGGCTGGACCCGAGCAGCAGCTTGCCCGACACCCAGAAGAAGGGCGCCGACACGGCCCGCAGAGGTAGCGAGAAGATGGCCCGCTGGAGCCAGCCGGGAGCGCCATGGTCCCGCAGGTAGAAGCGGAGCGAGGTGTTGAAGGCGAAGAAGGCGCCGTCGGGAAGGCAGACCTCCTCCACCTTCAGACCCTCGGCCGCCAGTATCTCCTGCAGGTGCTCTTGGCGGAACATGTGCAGATGCCGAGGCAGTTCGTAGCCCACCCAATAGGGGCCGAAGAGGCGCGCGTCCAGGCTACCGCGATTGGGCGTTGAGATCACCAACAGCCCACCCGGCCGCAGTACGCGGTAGCACTTTCGGATCGTTGCCAGAGGATCGTGCAGGTGCTCCAGTACTTCCCAGAGGGTGATCACGTCGGCGCTTTCCGCGGGGACGTCCGCCCCTTCCCAGCTGCTAGTCATGACGGAAAGGCCGAGGAGGGAGCGGCAGGCTTCGGCGGTGGCGGCGGAGGGCTCGATTCCCAGGACATCCCAGTCGCCGCTGCGCGAGGCGGAGAGGAGGAAGGCGCAGCCGCCACAGCCCACGTCTATCAGGCGCCCGCCGGCGATGTGACGCTTGAGCAGGCGCAGTCGCTTGCGCTGGCCGTAGTCGTGGTCCAACTGCCGCAGCCGGTTCTCTTGGCCGGCCACGATGAACTGGTCGTACTCGTCCTCGTAGTGCTCGTGGATGGCCTCTCGGGTCGGGCGCGGGTTCAGGAACTGGTGCCGGCAAGCGAGGCACTCAGTAACGGTGAACTCGCCCTCGCTGGAGAGCATGAGATCGCCGCGACGCAAGACGACGCGGGACTCTTCGCTACCGCAGATGGGGCAGGGCACTTGCTCGAAGCCGGGCGAAACGCTCACGGCCGCTCCATCGGTTGCCGTCGCCAGGCGGCAAGCACGCCGCGCAGGTAGGGCGGGACGCGGGCGGGCTTGCGCTTGGCTGTCTCTCGGGCGGCGAACCAGGCGGTCATGATGGCGAGGCCGGCGGCGTTGTGGTGTTTGCGGTAGAAGCGCACGCTGCTGCGGCCGTTGGTCTCCCACCAGCGCGCGGGCCGATCCGCCTTCACCGTGCTCACCGACACCTTGTGGTACACGATGGCGTCGTGCACGTAGCGGATGCCGTGGCCTGCTTGGCGCAGCCGGGCGGAGAAGTCCCAATCGTCGTAGTAGAAGAAGTAGCCGTCGTCGAATCCGCCCACCTGCGCCAAAGCCTTGGTGGCGATGAGGAGGGTGCAGGAGGGGGCGAACTCCAACGGACCGGAGCGATGGTAGCGAGGTGCGTCGGGCGCATCGAGGGCCATCATCTTGACGTCGGGCGGGAAGCGTCGCCAGTAGCCGCCCACACACCACAGCCGGCTGCGATCGCCGTAGTAGTGGTGGATCTTGGGCATGAACATGCCGCACTCCGGGTGCTTCTGGATGGCGCCCAGGAGAGCCCCGTAGAACCCCGGGTCGAATGCGACATCGTTGTTGGTGACCAGTATGTGGTCGGCGCCCAGGTCGGCGGCGGCGCGCATGCCCAGGTTGTAGCCACCGGCGATCCCAAGGTTGGTTGGGCTGCGCGCGATCACTGCGTCGGGGTAGGCTCGCGCGACTGCTTCAGGCGTGCCGTCGCTGGAGCCGTTGTCGGCGATCACGATGTGTTCCGGCCGCGGATCCATGGCGACAGCCGAGCCTAGGCACTCAAGGGTGTCATCGAGGTGGTTCCAGGTGAGCACTACCAGGGCGGTGCTCACGGCGTAGTCCTGCGAGCGGTTCGGGCGAGTGAGCTAGGAAGCCAGGTCATATACCCTCAGGAAGCGATGCACGAGGTGGTCCCAATAGAGCGACTCGGCCATCTCTGAAGCGCGCCGACCCATGGCGCGCAGGCGCTCTTGGTCGGAGAGCGCGTCCACCATGGCCTGGGCCAGTGCCTCGGAGTCGCCGGGCGGCACGAGAAAGCCGGCCGCGTCGCCGCCGATGACCTCGGCCCGGTCGCCCACGTCGGACGTGATCACCGGCGTGCCCACGGCCATGGCCTCGGGAATCTTGAGGGGCGCGCGAGCGCGATGGGCCGGGTCGTCAATGGCCGGGTCTAGAGACAGGTCGGCGGCAGCGGTCCAGGCCAATGCCTCGACCGGGTCAACCCGACCGATGAACCGGGCCGATTCCCCCAGCCCAAGTTCACGGGCCAGAGCTTGCATGGCGACCATGTCCTCACCGCCGCCGACAAGGGCCAGACGCAGGTCGGACCGCTGTTCGTGGGCGGAGGCGAAGGCGCGCAACATCAGGTCAACGCAATGGTTGGCGAGGCTGAGGCTGCCGACGTAGGCTAACAGCGGTGTGCCCTCGAGGCCGTAGCGACGACGGAGTTCGTCCGGTAGGCCAGCGGGAACTGCGCGCACGCGCTCGCGCTCGACGCCGTTGGGCACCAGTAGGATCCGCTCCCGGGCGACGCCGATGCCCTGGAGGCGGGCGGCCGTGAAGGTTGTATTGGTGGTCACCGCGCGGACGCGCCGGGCGATGCCGTCTTCGATCAGAGCCACCAGGCGCTGCTGAGCGCCCGACTGGAAGTTGTTGGAGCCGGCCTCGTAGTCGTCGCTGTCCAGGTAGACCGAGCCCTTTCGCCACAAGTCGGGCCGAACAAGGGCGGCCAAGCCGTTCCCGGGCTGCGCCTTGGCGATGTGCAGGGCGTCGACGTCGAGCTTGCGCAGGGCCCGCGCCATGGCGACGGTCCCCCCCGCCACGACGAAGGGTAGTTCCCACGAGGCGTAGTAGGAGCGCACGCTACCTTCCTGACGCACGTGCATCTGGGCGACGTAGCGCACGTCGACGCCTTCGCGATGGAAGCGGCGGGGCGCCAGGGAGGCAAAGCTGGGGTGCAGGCACAGCATCGTCGTGCGGTGTCCGAGACGAGCCAGTTCCCGGCATAGTGGCCAGTAGCGCCCCAGGCCGGAAGGGTACTCCAGGCTCTGATTGAGCAGGAAGACCAGTCGCATGGAGCCGTTTCGGCTCACCGGGGACTCGCGGGCGGCCTGGCACCGGACTCGGTCATGCTTCGCTGCGGCCCGGGGTACGCTCAGGCGCAGCACGACACCCTCCGGCGGCGGATACGACTCGGGAATCGGTGCGGCCGGCCAGACGCTCGCGGGCGGCGCTCAGCGCATACCCAACCGCGGTGGCGGCAAAGCCGGACGCGATGGCCAGGGCGCGCGTCACGCCATACGGTCGGCCACGAAGGAAGGTGTCTCCCAGTCCGTGGAGGAAGGCACGGGGCAGCACATGGAACGTGTACCAGTACTCGTTGGCCAGCCCATCGGCGGCGCCGACGGCACTGGATAGCTTGGCCTTGCTGACGCCCTCGTCGTAGCAGCGCGTCACGAAGAAGCGCCGGGTGGCGCGGCTGGCCGGCTGCTTGTGAGTGACGCGGGCACTGGGCTCGTAGAGCCATATCCGCTGCGGCCAGCGCTGCAGGCCGCGGATGCAGAGGTCGGTCTCGTCGGCGCTGTAGCGCGTACCGATCTTGCCGAAGCAGTGCCGGAAACCGCCCAGCGCCTCGAGCACGTCTCGGCGGACGGACATATTCGCACCGATCATATTGCGTGTAGGGGAAGACACCTGCGGCATGGCGCTGTGGCTGCAGCCCAGGGCCCAGTAGAACTCGGTGGGGAACCAGTCGGGCGCGCGCGTATGCCAATGCGGGGTGATGCTGCCGCCTACGCCCATCACGCTGGCGTCGGTGTAGCCCTCGGCGAGGCGCTCGAGCCAGTCGGCGTCGGCCTCAGCATCATCGTCCAGAAAGGCCACCACCGAGGCCCGCGCCTCGGCCACGCCGGTGTTGCGGGCTCCGGAGATGCCGCGCTGCTCACCGTTCTCGACGATGGTGACGCCCGGGAACGCGGAGCGACAGTGATCGAGGAGGGCGGGGTTGTGATCGACCACCAGGATGATCTGCCGCGCCGGCACCGTTTGGCGCTGCACGGATGCGACAGCAGTGACGAGGTCCTGCCAGCGCTCGTCCGTGTAGGCGCAGATCACCACCGACATATCCATTGAGCCACCGCTCATGGTCATAGACTCCACGGGTCCGGTTACCGGGTTGGCCGCCCGACGCACCGCGCAACGCCAAACGTCGCACGCTGCCTCCCAGTTACCCCTGCAAGAACTGGACCGACAGAGGCCTAAGCGGGCGCACTACGGGGCACAGTCTATCGCCAAAACCATGGCGGCGCCATCCCCGTAGACCGGGCGGTAGCGGGGCGACTGGGCCAAGGCGGCCCCGTCCAGGGGGCCGCCCACCGCGCCGACGTACACGTGGGTGATACCTTGGCGACATAGCTCGGCCGCCCCGGCTTCGGTAGCCAGAGTGGCCGTATCGTAGGAGGCGAGGGTCTGCAGGCGAGCGACGTACTCGGGGGAGACGAGTTCGGTCTGGTAGTTGATCACCGGCACCGACACGTCTCGCCCGGTCGCAATCGTCAACCACCAGCCGGCGTCTGATCCCACCACAAGGCCGTCCTCGCCCGTTGCCGAGAAGGCATTGATGAGGAAGCGCGCGTCTCCCGGAGTGTTCTGCTTGATCCAATCGAAGGCGCGCACGTCCTCGGCATGCACGAGGACATACGTCTCGTCCACCAGATTGCCGTAGGCGGCGAATCCGGTCACGGTGCCCGCGATGACGGCGGCGCCGGCCAGCGCTGCCCGAGACAGGCGCAGCCGCGGGCCAATCACGTCGGCAAGGTAGGTTAGCAGCACGCCGACCAGGGGCCCGGTGATCAGATAGAGAGCCATGTATACGGCGATGTAGTTCACTTGATGGAGGGCGCGGATGGGAGTCCGGTAGCCGTTGGCCCAGAGAAGCATCGAGCCCAGCCACACCAGGAGGGCCAAGGTGGGGCGCGGATGCCGCCGGAGCCCGACCACGAGCCCGAGCGCGGCTGCGAGCAGGAGAGGGAGCGTCTCGTACTCCAGGATGGGCGGGGCCTCGAAGAAGAGGCGGCCGAAGTCGGGGCTGTATTGGACGTGGGCCGAGCGCCAGACCGCCTGCTGGGTCTGCAGGACGCGCCATACCCAGGGCGCAGCCAGCGCCGCGCCCACCACCGCCACCCCGCCCAGCCGGATCAGCGAGCCGAACCACCGGCGGCGCTCTGCCACCAGGACTACTGCGGCCAGCACCAGCCCCAGTGCTAGCTGGTAGACCAGGTAGTGGGCGAAGACCATAGCTGTGAAAGACAGGGCGGCCAGCGCGGCGGCGACGGACCAGCCACTCCGGCGGACGGCTCCGGCGAGGAGGTAGGCGACCAGGGGGACCAGCGTTTGCCCCAACAACTGCGTGTCGCGGCTGAAATTGACATAATACTGGGGCATCATGGTGAGCAGGCCGGTGGCGATGGCAGCGCCCAGGCCGATGCGCCGGTCTCGGAAGAACGTCACGGCGAGGAGATAGGCGCCGAGAGGGGCCAGCGTGCTCAGGAACCGCTCCGTCCAGAACACGGCCCACCAGGGGGGCACCGAGGTGATCCAGGAGACGGCGGCGGCCCAGGCATGGAAGCCGAAGTGGTAGGAGAAGGTGGTGCTGGTGGGGATGTAGGCGCCCCAGTTGTGCGGCAAGCCCTGCTGCTCGAGGAAGAGCGCCACGGCGGCGCTGTGGTTGACGGCGTCACCCCAGAGGGGCCAGACGACGCCGCGCACCTGCCAGCACCGCAGCGCAAGGGTGGCGGCCATCACGCCCAGCATGGCCCAGGCGTGACCGTCTCGCTCAGTTGGTTGCTGGCGGCCCCGACCACGCCACAGGATCAGCAGCGCTCCCCCGAGGGTGAGGATGGCGTAGGCCCATACCACCCCGGGTGTCATCGGCAGGCTGAGGGCGCCAAACCCGGCCACTATGAGCGGCCAGGCGGCCACTCCCATCAGGATCCGCACCGTGATGCGCAGCCACAGCGGCTCCCTGGCGAGCGGCGCATAGAGACTGCCGGCCACGTAGCCGGCAGGGTAGGCAATCAGGAGGAGGGCAGCGAACGATTGCAGAGCGATCAGACTCGGTGCTCCTTACGCCTCCGGTGTGTCTAGCCCGGACTGGTCCGACTCCGTGGGGGCCTGCCGTTGGGGTACGCAGCAGCCTGCCACCGAAACGAGTATCCCCGCCACCGACAGCATTCCGGAGCAGATCACTCCGTGGACCAGCAACTGAGGCGGGGGCCCGACTAAGAAGCGCCACAGCAGGAGGGCGCACGCGGTCAACATGAACCAGAGGCCAAAGGCCATCGAGATCAGAGCCAGGCGGAGCATCCCTGCACTCGGCATCATCGCCGACGTCTCCTTTTGGTTCGCTCAACGCTCTACTGGCGGCCTGTTGAGCGTCACCTTACCATTGTGGTGATGTCGGGTCAAGGCCGGACGAAGAGTTCTGGCGGACGGAGCTAGCGAGGCGTTCGGTCAGCGACGGACCACGAAGGGGGAGATGCCATGCCGCATGCGAACTTGGCACCGATTCTGGTTGTCACCGGTCACTCCAACAGCGGCAAGACCACGCTGATCGAGTCGCTCGTGCCAGTTCTGCGCCGGCGAGGCTACCGTGTTGGGGTGATCAAGCACCTGGGCAGCGATCTCGAGTGGGACCGCAAGGGCAAAGACACCGACCGGTTCTGGGAGGCCGGTGCCGATGCCCTGGGCGTGCTCGCTCCCGACCGATCCCTGCTGATGTGGCGCCGAACCGGCGCCGAACCGGAGCCCTTAGCCGCCCAGATGGATGTCGACCTGGTGTTGGCCGAGGGTTTCAAGAGGAGCGCTCATCCGGCCATCGTGGTCACTGGCGGCCGACCAGAAGTGGTGGCGGAGTTGGGGGAAGGCCGGCCGGTGGTGGCCGTGGTGGGCACGGCAGCCGCGGGTGTGGCCTCCGCATACGCTGTCGGAGACGTTGAGGGCATCGCGGACCGGGTGGAGGAGTGGCTCAGGAACCAGCCAGATGCTCGATGATGGTCGTGCCAGCCAGATGCCAAGCGGACAGCCAGACGGTCACCAGTGCCAGTGCCAGCGCGAGCGCGAGGTGCACGATACTCTGGCCCCGGGTGTGAACCGGGCTCGAGGCGTCGACCGTCTCGTTGCGTCTGCCGCCGATCAGGGCCAGGGCCAGGTAGGACATCAGTAGGGAAGAACCCCCATAGCTGACCAGCGGCAGGGTCACGCCGGTCAGGGGAACCAGCCCCGTGCTGCCCCCCAGGATCACGATGGCCTGCCCGACCAACAGCGTGGCGACGGCGGTCGCGAGCAGGGCCTCGAGGGCGCTGCCCGCTCTGAGGTACACGCGCCGCAGCTGAGCTAGCATCACCCCGTACAGCCCGACGACCGTCACTGATCCCACCAGGCCGAGGCGTTCGCCCAGGGCGGCGATGATGCTGTCGGTGTGCGAGGCCGGGACGTGCACCGTTTCGGCGGCCAGCAACCCTCGTCCGGTGAGGCCGCCTGCTGCCAGGGCCCGGGCACCCTGCACGATCTGATAGGACGCTCCGGCGGGGTCGCTCCAGGGATCGAGCCAGGTGTCAAAGCGAACGCGCACGTAGGGCAGAGCGGCGTAAGCGACGGCGCCTCCAGCCGCGACCGCTGCCAGGCCGAGAAGCAGGCGCTGCCACCGGCCGCTGGCCGCGAAGATGACTAGCGCGCCGATGAGCGCCACCATAAGCGCCGCGCCCAGGTCCCCTTGCAGGGTAAGCACCAGGAGGCTGACGGCCACGGCGGCGTAGGCCCACGGTCGCCGCTTGCCTACCGCCGCATAGGTACCCGATAGCTGAAGGGACAGCAGCAGGGCCAGGGCCAGCTTGAGCAGTTCCGAGGGCTCGAAGTAGGCCGGCCCCAAGGCGATCCATTGCCGCCGCGCTCCCCCCGATGGATTGACGCCGTAGGCGAAAGTCAGCAGTACCAGACCGAGCGAGATCAGGAAGAGTGGCCCGCTGAGTTGTCGGAGGCGCCGGGCGTCGCCGGCACAGCGGGAGACCAACCCGTAGGCGCTGAGTGATATGATGGACCACAAACACTGGAGCTGAGCGAAGGCGGGGGCCACTACGCTCAGGACGAACAAGCCGATCACGTTCAGCCCCACGGCCGCCGGCAGCAACTCGAGTCGCACGGAGGGCGCCAGCCGCCCCAGGCACAGGCTGACCAAGAAGGCTGCCCAGGGGACAGCGGCGATCAGCGGCGGCAGGCCGGGGGCCAAGTCGCCCTGCACGGCGAGGTAGGCGGCCCCCAGGGAGAAAGCGAGCGCCTGGGCAAGCAGGAACGCCGCCGGTAAAGGCAGGCGCCCGAGGCGTGGAGGTGATCCCGCCACGCCCTTAGCATCCGCAGCGGTGTCAGCCAAGGATCAGTGAGAGGCGTTTGCGGGCGGCCTCTGGTACCCGGCTCGGGTCGGTCATGACGGCGGCGTCCAGGGAGTGGCGGCAGCCGTCCTCGCACTCGAGCGGGAACTGCCCGGCCAGCCGGACGATTGCCGCCCGCGTCACGCCGATGCTGGCCTGGGCGTTGGCGACGACGGTCTCCACCGTCACTGCCTCCTCCGTCTCGTGCCAGACATCATAATCGGTGACGTGTGCCATACAGGCGTAGCAGAGGCCGGCCTCGCGGGCCAGCTGGGCCTCGGGCGAAGCTGTCATGCCGATGATGTCCGCTCCCCAGGCGCGGAAAGCGTGCGACTCGGCCTTCGTGCTGAAGCGCGGCCCCTCGATGGTGATGAAGGTGCCACCCTCGTGTACGGTGGCGCCGCCGGCCTCGCGCACGGCCTGCGCCGTCAGGCGGCTGAAGTGTGGGCAGAAGGGCTCCGCGAAGCCGATGTGGCCGACGATCCCATCGCCGAAGAAGGTGTTGCCACTCCGCAGCTTGGTGAAGTCGATGAGTTGGTCAGGGACGACCACGTCGCGCGGCCGCAGGTGCTCGCGCAAGCTGCCGCAGGCACTCACCGACACGACGTGGCTGACACCGAGGGACTTGAGCGCCCAGATGTTGGCGCGGGAGTTAATCACGGTCGGGCTGATGAAATGGCCGCGCCCGTGGCGGGGGAGGAAAGCGAGACCGACCTCGCCAATATGACCCAAGGTGATCACGTCCGAAGGGGCGCCGAAGGGTGTATCGACGGCGACCTCCGAGACGTCGGAGAGGCCTTCAATGTGGTAGAGGCCGCTGCCGCCGATGATGCCCAGATGCACTGTGGACATTGAGTTGCCTCCCTTGAGCTTTGCCTGGTGACGATGGACCCGAGGCTGCGAGAGGGGCAGCGCCGCGCGAACCCGTCGGGTAATTGGGGCGACGAAGAGGGGCTGCCGTGGCCGCGATTGTAAGCAGGCCCTTGCAGCGGGTCAAACCTGCGCCAGTCGGGTCGCAGCGGGACCGGGATGGCCGTCATGTCAGTAGGGACGCCCGCGCAAGGCAGTTGGTTCCCTCAGGTCGGTGCCCTGGCGCCCCAGGCGAGGGTGGCCTAAGATCAGGGCGAACTAGGGAGGATGCAGCGGATGGGAGTACGGCCGCAGGTTAGCCGGAACGCGAAGGAGGGGCCACCTCGCCTGGTGAACCCCAGTGAGGTGGAGTTTGCCCGACTGCTGGACTACTACCGGATCGAATGGGTCTATGAGCCACGGTCGTTCCCGCTGCGGTGGGACGAAGACGGCAGGCTGTTGGAGGCGTTTGCTCCGGACTTCTACCTGCCTCAGGAGGACCTCTACATCGAACTGACCACCATGCGTCAGAGCCTGGTCAACCGCAAGAACCGCAAGCTGCGCCTGCTGCGCGAGCTCTACCCCGAGATCAATGTGAAGCTGATCTACCGGGGAGACTACCAGGCACTGCTGGCCAAGTACGGGATCGAGGAAGCGGCTCCGGCCGCTGAGGACGCCGAGTGAGTGGGGTACCGACCCACGATGTCGACGAGAGCGTCAGGGTAGTCCTGGCGGAGGAGGAGATCGCCCGGCGGGTGCGGGAACTGGGGGCCCAGATCGCCGCCGACTACAGCGGCCTGGAACCGGTCCTGGTCGGGGTGATGAAAGGGATGTTCATATTCATGGCCGATCTGGTGCGGGCGGTCCCGGTTCCGCTGGTGGTGGACTTCATGGCGATCTCGCGCTACGGCCCCACGGCCAAGACCAAGGGCGTGGTCCGTATCGTGAAGGACCTGGACGTGAGCATCACTGGAAGACATGTGCTCTTCGTCGAGGACATCATCGACACCGGCATGACGCTCAACTACATCCTTCGGACGCTCTCGGCCCGGCGGCCGGCGAGCCTCAAGGTCTGCGCCTTGGTGGACATGCCGCGACGTCGCTTCATCGACCTGCCCATCGCCTACCGGGGCTTCACGCTGGAAGAGGGCTTCCTGGTGGGATACGGGCTTGACTACCGCGAGAAGTACCGCAACTTACCGTACCTGGGCCTGCTGAACGACGGTAGCGACCGCCCTAGTGGTGGCGGTGCACCATGAAGCGGAAGAGACTGATCTCCTCGTGCGGGGAGATGCCGGCCTTCTGCATGGCGATGGCCACCTGCTGTTGTGCCGTCTCCACCCCCTCCAGGTCGGGTAGCAGGAGCCCCCGCCGCCAGTCCCGCTGCACGATCACGCCGTAGTGCTTCGCGTCGAGGTCGTCCAGGGAGTCCACCGGCTCGGCCTCGGAGAGCACGTCAACCGAGATCACCAGGTCCTCCAGTTCCACCGGCCTGAGCGGCGGGAAGCGCGGGTCACGCGTGGCGGCGCTGATGGCGTTCTGGATGATCTCCTCGGCGAGGGTGGGGGCGGTGGGTTCGACGGTGCCGATGCAGCCACGCAGAGTGTCATCGCCCCGATGTAGCGATACGAAGGCCCCGGCCCGGCCGCTAAGCTCGGGCGGCAACGGATCCGGGGGGCAGATGACGGTCCCCTGCTCCACGTAGGCTCGGATCGCCTCTCTGGCGAGTCGGACGTGGGGACTCTCGGCGGCCATGGCGCTCTCCGCTCCTTACTCGAGGGCGGGATCCTTCTCCCGGCGGCGACGAATCCGCGCCAGCGGCGAGAGAGCTTCCGCCAACGAAGGCTGGCCGATCTCCTGTAGCTCGTAGCGTACTCGCTCGACAGGGCGGGTGACTTCGAGGACGCGGCTGAGATCTATGGGCGTGGCGGCGATGACGAGATCGGCCGGCGTGCGCTCGATGGTCTCCTGTAGCTCGCGCATCTGTGCCGGGCCGTAGCCCATGGCGGGCAGTATTGCGCCCAGGCTGGGATACTGACGGTAGGTGTCGGAGATGGTACCCACGGCATACGGGCGCGGGTCCACCACCTCGGCGGCACCGAAGCGACGGGCGGCCAGCATGCCGGCTCCGTAGGTCATGCCGCCGTGCGTGACGGTGGGGCCGTCCTCAACGACCAGAACGCGCTTGCCCCGAATCGCGGCCGGGTCGCTCACGGCGATGGGTGAGGCGGCCTCGATGATCATAGCGTCCGGGTTCACCGAAGCGATGTTATCGCGCACCAGGTCGATGTCCCCCCGGGTGCCGCTGTCCACCTTGTTGATGACCACACAGTCGGCCAGGCGAAGGTTGGCCTCGCCGGGATGGAAGCGCAGTTCATGCCCCGGCCGCAGCGGGTCCACCACCACGATGTGTAGGTCGGGCCGGTAGAAGGGGAGGTCGTTGTTGCCGCCGTCCCAGACGACGATGTCGGCCTCTCCCTCCGCCTGGTGGAGAATGGCGGCATAGTCCACGCCCGCGTAGACCACATGGCCGCGCTCGATGTGCGGCTCGTACTCTTCCCGCTCTTCGATGGTGCAATCGTGCCGGTCGAGGTCATCCAGATTGGCGAAGCGCTGCACTGCCTGGCGAGAGAGGTCTCCGTAGGGCATGGGATGCCGGACGACGGCAATGCGTCGGCCCCAGGCGGCGAGGATGTCGCAGACACGCCGAGTGGTCTGGCTCTTGCCGGAGCCGGTGCGGGCGGCGCAGACGGAGACCACCGGCACGTTGGCGGCGATCGCCGTTGACGCCATCCCCATAAGCCGGAAGTCCGCCCCGGCGGCGAGACAGCGACTGGCCAGATGCATGACCTGTTCGTGGGATACGTCGCTGTAAGCGAAGATGCACTCGTCCACCTTGAGGTCCGCTATGAGACGCTCCAGGTCGGCCTCGGGGTAGATGGGCACGCCCTCGGGGTAGCTTGGGCCGGCAAGGTCGGGTGGATAGCGCCGGTCACTGATGTTGGGGATCTGGGTGGCGGTGAAGGCCACCACCCGGGCGCCCGCATTGTCTCGGAAAGCGACGTTGAAGTTGTGGAAGTCGCGACCGGCGGCGCCCAGAATGAGGACGTTTCGCGTTGCCATGTGGACTCCTAGGTGGAGATGATGACTAAGCTATGCGAGCCAGCTGAACGCCTAGCTCGTAGAGCAGGACCAGCGGCCCCATCACCAGCAACATCGTGACCGGGTCGGGGGTGGGTGTGATGACTGCGGCCAGTACGGCAATGCCGACGATGGCGTAACGCCGGGCCGAGGCGAGTTTCTTGTAGTCCACCACTCCCAGCTTGCTGAGGAAGTAGATGATCAGGGGCATCTCAAAGACAATGCCGATCCAGAACATGAGGGTGGTGACGAAGCCGATGTAGTTCTGCACCTGGTACGTCGGCGAGATGATATCGGCCATGAAGCCGCTTAGGTAGCGAATGGAGAACGGGATGACGATGAACGCCGAGAAGAGCGTTCCGGCGGCGAAGGCGATCGTTCCGGCGGGCAGCAGCCAGTAGAGGTAGCGGCGCTCATGGGGGTAGAGGCCGGGGATGATGAACATGATGACCTGGTAGAGGATGACGGGCATCGAGATAATGAGCCCGAGGATGAGGGCCACCTTGAAGTACATGAAGATGGAATCGGTGGGAGACAGGGCAATAACCTGTGCCTCTTCGGGCAGAGGGTTGATCAGCAAGTCAAATGCCTGTCGAGCGAAGATGAAGCCCACCACCGTGCCGACGGCAAGCCCCAGCGCCGCCTTCATGATGCGGTCGCGTAGCTCGATGAGATGATCCATGAGGGTCATCTCGGCCTCGACGATGTCCGGCGGGCAGTCGTCTTCGGGCAGGGCCGGGGCGGTGGTCTCCTCGTCTTCGTCCTTAGCCGTTCGCTTCACCAGGTCGACGATAGTGCGGATCTTAGCCACGTGCGGTCCTTCCTGAGCGGGCCCCAGTCAACGGGCGCGGGGATCGGTTGGGCAGCGATGGGCGCGCCGTCGCCGGCCGGCGTTCCAGCGGCTTGGGGGCCGCCAGTCGGGCCATGCGGGCCTGCGGGCGTACCTGGGTCAACGAGGCCGTTTGCCGGCCGTTGGCCGCCGCAGCCTTGGGGGCCTTCTTCCAGACCGGGAAGACCTTCTGCCCCACCACCTCGCTCAGGACTTCCCAATCGCCATCCTGGTTGCGCGTGAGCGGGACGCCCAGAACCTCGTCCTTGCTGTCCGCCACGCCGGACTTCCTAAACGTAGGCGAACCGGTGACCGGCTTGGCCGAACTGCTGGCGGGTGGGGCGCCGGCACTGGCCAGGCCCTTCGTCTGCGCGGACGCGTAGCTGGTGGCCGGCTGAGCCGCGGCGGTGGCGGTGGTCGACGTGGCTGTAGCCGGCTTGGCAGCACTGGCCGGGCCGGCAGCGGGCGCCGGCGACTTCGGCGGCGTTTTGGCGGCCCCCGGCTTGTCCTTGATCACCTCGTTGACAGTCTTGGTGGCGTCCTTGACGGCGTCGTCCACGGAGTCGCCGACGTCTTTGGCCGCGGCCGTTAGGTCCTTCTGGATATCGAGCATGTCGGACCGCATACTCCGGACTTCCTCGCGGACAGAGTCCAGGTCCTCGGTGATCTCGCGCCAGTCCTGCAGGAGTTCCGGGTCGAGGTTGTTGACCATGTCTCGCAGGTCACGCACAGCCTTACCGGCGCGGCGCGCCACCTCGGGGAGGCGCTGAGGGCCGAAGATAACCAGGGCCATCACGAGGACGAGGAAGAACTCGCCGGGCCCGATGTTGAAGAAGTTCATACGCTTCTAGGCACTCCTGACCTTGGCTCCCGGCTGCCGACGGCGCGCGATGGCGCCCAGTACTCCGTTCACGAAGCGGGGCGAGCTGTCGCTGCCGTAGCGCTTGGCGAGCTCCACGGCTTCGTTGATAGCTACTTTGGTGGGCGAGTCTCCGAAGAGGACCTCGAAGGCGGCCAGGCGCAGGATGCTGCTGTCGATGGGGGCCACCTGCTCCAAAGGCCAGCCGGGAGCGCTCTCGATGATGGCGTCGTCCAGCGCCTTCTTGTTCTCGATGGCTCCGGTGATGAGCTGACGGGCGAAGTCGAGCACGTCCGGCGCGTAGACCACGTCCTCCTGGCGGCGCACAAACACCGCCAAAGGCTCGCGATGAGCGACCTCCGACTCGTACAGCACTTCTAGTGCCAGGTTACGGGCGATCCTTCGTGGCTTCATATGGGTCAGGCGTAGGTCGCGCCTCGAACCCCCTCGATCTGGACGTTGACCTGGCGCACCTGCATGTCGGTCATCTCGGTAATGGCGCGCGACACGGCCGCCTGGACGCGACGGCTGACCTCAAGCAGGCTGAAGCCGGCGCTGACGACTAGGCGCAGGTCGATGGCGACGCTGTTGCCATCCAGGTGCAGCTCGACGCCCGGCGCTCGGCGACCGCGAACGCATCGAAGGACACGCTCAAGCCCGCTCTCGTCCATGCGGGCGACGCCCGGCACGGAGAGGGCGGTCAGGGCGGCTATGGTGGCAACCACCCGAGGATGGACTACGATTCGGTCGGTCTGGGTCGGCAACGGCTCCCTCCATTGCCGAGATGCTAATGCATCAGCAGACCACCGTCAACACTCAGGACCTGGCCGGTGATGAATCCGGCTGGCTCGGAGGCAAGGAAGACGATGGCCGCCGAGATGTCTGCCGGCTGCCCGAGGCGCCCGAGCGGAGTGCCGCGGAGGGCCTCGGCCACGAGTTCCGGCGGTAGGTTCGCCGTCATCTCCGTCTCGACGAAGCCGGGCGCAACCATGTTGACGGTGATGCTGCGGGACCCCACTTCCTTGGCAAGGGACTTGGTGAAGCCGACCAGCCCGGCCTTGGCGGCACTGTAGTTGGTCTGGCCCGGGTTGCCGCCCAGGCCGGCCACGGAGCCGATGTTGATGATGCGACCGTACCGCTGCCGCATCATGGGGCGGAGGGCGGCCTTACTGCAGGCACAGGTCCCCTTCAGGACCGTGTCCAGTACCAGGTCCCAGTCGGTCTCGCTGAGGCGGAGCAGTAGAGTGTCCCGTGTGACTCCGGCGTTGTTGACCAGGATGTCCAGCCGTCCCATGGCCGAAACGGCGGTGTTGACCATATCGGTGGCGGCGGAGAAGTCCGAGACGTCGGCCTGCAGTGCTAGGGACCGCCGTCCCGCCGCCTCGACCGCGGCCACCACCTCCTGCGCGGCCGCCTCGTTCCCGCGGTAGTTCACGACCACGTCGGCGCCGCGAGCGGCCAGGTCCAGGGCCGTCTGGCGTCCGATGCCGCGAGACCCGCCGGTGATCAGGGCTACCTTTCCCTCGAAGTCGGACTGGCTCATGCACGGACCTCCACTTGGCTAAGGAGAACGTCGACCTCTTTGGCGGTGGTGAGGGCCACCACAGGCGGTGCTCCATCGATTCGCTTGTTCAGCCCGGCCAGTACTGACTTCGGCCCTAGTTCCCACAGGCGGGCCGCACCGGACTCTGCCAGTGCGGACACGGTGGCGGGCCAGTCCACCGGCTGTACGAGCTGCGCGGGCAACTCGGCCCGGACGTCGGCAGCGGTGACGAGCGGACGGATACGGGCGTTGCCGATCACGGGGAACCTAGGGTTCGAGATGGGGACGGCTGCCACACGGGGGGCGAAGGCGTCGCAGGCCGGCTGCAGCAGGGGGGTGTGTGACGCCACCGTGACGACCAGCCGCACCGCTCGGCGGGCGCCTCGGTCTCGCGCCAGCTCCTGCACCCGATCTAGCGCTCTAGCGTGCCCAGCTACCACCAGCTGACCGGGACAGTTGTGGTTCGCGATGGCGGCGTACCCGCCGGTGGCAGTGGCCGCCTCTCGGCAGAGGGCGTCGGCGGCGTCGCGATCCAGGCCGAGAAGCGCGAGCATGCCTGCCGCTTCTCCGGCGGCCGCCTCCATGCAGCGAGCCCGGGCCGCCACGAGGGGGAGGGCGTCGGCCAGTGAGAGCGCCTCAGCTGCCACCAGAGCGCTGTACTCGCCCAGGCTGTGGCCGGCGGCTGCGATGGGACTCACGTCCAGGCGCGCTGCCAGAACGCGCCAGATGGCCGTGCTGACGGCGACGATTGCGGGCTGCGTGTGCTTGCCCTGCTGCAGCTCCTCATCGGGGCCATCGAAGCACAGCGTCGAGAGAGAGTAGCCGAGGGCTTCATCCGCCTCGGCAAAGACGTCACGCGCCTCTGGGTAGCGGCGATGCAAGTCGGCGCCCATCCCGACGAACTGGGTGCCCTGACCGGGGAAGATCAGGCCTACGCCACTGGTGGGCATCACTCGGCCCGGCCGGAAAGGAGGCGGCAGAGTCCGCCCAGGCATTCCTCGGCCTCGGCCATGATGCGCTGCACGGCCTCGCTGCAGGAGACCACGTCGCCGATGAGGCCGCAGGACTGCCCGCTCATGACAGAGCCGGTGTCAATGTCACCATCGATTGCCGCCCGGCGCAGGCGACCGGTACCGAAGCTGATCGCCTCTTCTTCAGTGCAGCCGCTGCGTTCCAGCTCGGCGAACTCGTGCGTCATCTGGTTCTTGATGGCACGGACAGGGTGCCCCAGGGAATGACCGGTGGTCATGGTGGACCGGTCTCCAGCGCGGACGATGCGCTGCTTGTAGTTGTCGTGGGCGGTGCATTCGGTGGTGCAGACGAAGCGGGTGCCCATCTGAATCCCCTGGGCGCCCAGCGCCAGGGAAGCCACTAGCCCCCGTCCATCAGCGATCCCACCGGCGGCAATGACCGGTACCTTGACCGCGTCCACAACCTGGGGCACGAGGGGCATGGTGCCTACATCGCCGACATGACCGCCGGACTCGGTCCCCTCGGCCACCAGCGCATCGACACCGGAGCGCTCCAGGCGCTTGGCCAGCGCCACCGAGGCGATCACCGGTATGACCACGATTCCTTCGCTCTTCAGACGGCTGACATATGGGCCGGGGTTGCCGGCACCGGTCATGATGACCTTCACCCCTTCCTCGATGCAGACATCCAGAACCGCCGGCACGTGAGGCGAGAACAGAGGGATGTTGACGCCGAAGCGCTTGTCGGTGAGTTGCTTGGCGAGCCGGACCTGGCTGCGGACGTAGTCCGGGGGGCAGTCTCCGCCACCGATCACGCCGAGGCCGCCGGCATTGGAGACGGCCGCCGCCAGTTCGGCGGTGGCGATCCAGGCCATACCTCCCTGCACGATTGGGTACTTGATGTCCAACAGGTCGCACAACGGGGTGGTGATCATCTTACCTCCTGCGGTGGGGAGCGATGCCCGAAGGGGGGAAAGCGAAGGCCGTGCGACGGGCGCACGGCCGGTTAGTCTCGGTCCGATGTTCTCGGCCGCGAACTAGCTCTCCCCCATGTCTACCACTTCGCGACCCCTATAAGTGCCGCAGGAAGGGCAGACGTGGTGCGGAAGGCGCGGCCTGCCGCATTGTGGACAACGCATGAGATGGAGCCGCGACAGACCATCGTGCGCGCGACGCCGGTCCCTACGTCCCTTCGAGATCTTCCGTTTCGGTACAGCTCCCATGCTCTCTCCTATAACACCTTGGGTCCTAATCAGTCGCGGCTTGGCCCAGAGCATCCCGCAGGGCTTGCCAACGGGCATCCTGCTCCGGTTCGCACTGGCACGAGCCTTCGTTGAGGTCTTGGCCGCAGCGCGGGCAGAGCCCGGCGCAGGCCTCGCGGCAGAGCATCTGTACCGGCACCGCCGCCTCCAGCTCCTGGCGCACGGCCTCGTCCAGCCTGAGGACGTGGTCGTCACCGATCACCAATTCCTCATCCGGTTCCTCACCGGGCAGCGGCCAGATGCGGAAACCAGTGCGGATGTCGATGGTGGGGCGATACTCGTCCGCGAACCGGACCTCGAGGTCGGTGGGCACGCTGCGCAGGCAACGCGAGCACTGGGCTTCTATGGACACACTGACCTGAACCTCGGCGAGGACGCCGTCCTGAGTGCGCATGATACGGACCGAGCCGCTGAGAGGGCCCAACATGCGCGCGGCCTCCAGGGCAAACTCCGGTTCCTCGGCGATCTCGAACTGCCTGGTTGCGCCGGCCGGACCCTTGAGGAGCTCAGCGACATTGTACTGCATCACGCCCTCCAACCAGGCATGATAGCATTCGCGCGCGCGCGGCCGCAAAACGCGGCCTGGCGGAACAGTGCCGCCGGCACGGCCGGCGGCACTGGTGACGAAGGGCTGGGCTGCGCCTACACCTGATCCGAGTCGGTCGGGCTACCGCCGATGCTGACTAGGCCGTTGCGGACCTCGGCATGAACGTTGGAGAGGTGCTGGTCCAGGTTCCGAAGTACCTGGACGGCGTACTCGTCGGCCCCGTGCTGCATATCCTGGGCCTGCTGCTCGGCCTGCTGAATGATTCGCTCAGCGTGGGCGCGCGCGTTACGCACGACGGCGTCCTGATCGACCAAGACCGCCACTTGCTTGCGGGCTTCCTCCAGCAGACCTTGCGCCTCTTCCTGTGCTTCGGAAAGGACGCGGCTGCGATCCTGCTGCATCCGTCGGGCGGCCTTGATCTCTTCGGGGACGGCGACACGCAACTGGTCTATGATCTCGAGGAATTCCTCCTCATTGACGACTACGCCCGACGTTAGCGGTAGCCGTCGGCTACGGTTCAGGAGAGACTCCAGGCGGTCAACCAGTTGGATAATATCCATCTGCTCAGCCCTCCGGGCCATTGAGGGGTGTCTTCGGAGCCGAAGCGAATCGCTCGCTCAGAGCGGCCGCGACCGGTTCGGGAACCATGCACTGGATGTTCCCCCCAGCTCGAGCCACGTCCTTGACGATGGTCGAGCTGAGGAAGGCGTGCTCCAAGCTGGTCATCAGGCAGACCGTGTCTATCGCCGGCGCAAGCTTCCGGTTGGTTAGGGCCATCTGGTACTCGTACTCGAAGTCGTACGTGACTCTTAGCCCCCTGACAATGACGCTGGCGCCCTGGGCTCGGGCGAATTCCACCGTCAGGCCCGAGTAGGGTACCACCATGGTACTGGCGCTGTCACCTACAGCCGCACGGAAAAAGCGAACTCTCTCCTCCGTGGTGAACAGCACGGCCTTGTTCGGCGTATCGTACACGCCGATCACCAGTTTGTCGAAGAGACACGCCGCTCTCCGCGCGATGTCGAGGTGACCGTGGTGTATGGGATCGAACGTACCGGGATAGATGGCTATCGCCAAGCGTATGCTCCGTTTAGGCTGTGAGGGTTGGCCGGTCCCAGAACCGGTGCAACTCGGCGGCAAGGGCCTGTGTCGGTGGCGCAGTCAGCTCCGGGTCACGCTCGAGGATCAACTCGGCGGCTCTCCGGGCAAGGTCGGCGGTGTGAAGATCGCTCAGCCGCGCGATGGTGAGAGTGGGCAATCCGCTTTGTCTCGTGCCCAGGAACTCGCCCGGCCCCCGCAGCTCGAGGTCTATCTCCGCCAGCCGGAATCCATCCGTCTCCTGCTCGATGGCCTTGAGACGACGGGCACCGATCTCACTGGCCTCGCTGGACATTAGTATGCAGAAGGAGCGGTGCTCCCCGCGTCCCACGCGGCCACGGAACTGGTGCAGTTGCGCCAGGCCAAAGCGGTGCGCCTGCTCGATGAGCATGACGGTGGCGTTGGGTACGTCTATGCCCACCTCCACCACCGAGGTGGACACCAGGATGTCGATCTCCCCGCGTGCGAAGCGCTGCATCACCTCGTCCTTCTCTTCGGAAGGGAGCTGGCCATGCAGCAGTCCGAGGCGGAGATCGGGGAAGACCTTCGTCCGCAGCCGGTTGTACTCGTCGACGGCCGCCCGGGAGTCCTCGGATTCCGAGCCTTCGATGACTGGGCAGACGATGAAGGCCTGCCGACCTTCTCTTGCTTGAGCGCGAAGATAGTCGTAGACCGGCTCCCGGCTGTCGTCGCGGCGCCAGACGGTACGGATGACTTGGCGTCCCGGGGGTAGCTCGTCCAGGACGGTCACGTCCATGTCGCCGTAGCGGGTGAGGGCGAGGGTGCGCGGGATGGGGGTGGCGCTCATGGCGAATAGGTGAGGGTGACGGCCCTTGGCCACCAGTTCGGCCCGCTGCTGCACGCCGAAGCGGTGCTGCTCGTCCACCACCACCAGCCCAAGATCGTTGAAGCTGACCGCTTCCTGAATGAGGGCGTGGGTGCCGATGACAAGGCTGGCCTGTCCGCCAGCGATGGCCTCCTGGGCCCCCGCTTTCTCGCCGGCGGGCAAGCGCCCCAAGAGGAGAGCCAAGCGACCGGCCCGGAAGGGAGCCCCCTCCGCCTGTCGCAGCAGACGGGAGATGCTCCGGTGGTGCTGCTCGGCGAGGAGCTCGGTCGGCGCCATCAGAGCCGCCTGCTTGCCTGCTTCCGCGGCCATAAGCATGGCCGCCAGCGCCACAACCGTTTTGCCGGAGCCCACGTCGCCCTGAAGCAGGCGAGACATAGGGTGCGATGCCGCCAGGTCTTGGCGGATCTCGGCTATCGCCCGGCGCTGGGCGCCGGTAAGGGTGAAGGGCAAGCCGGCCTCGAACTCCTGCAGCCACTCATCGGGTACGGTCAGCGGACTTCCGACGGCCTGGCGCGCCCGCAGACGGCGCTGCAACAGCCCCAGCTGAACCAGCAGGAACTCATCGAACGCGAGCCGACGCCGGGCTTGGTCCAGGTCATCCCAGTCCTCGGGGAAGTGGATGGCCCTGATGGCGGCGTGCAGATCGATGAGGCCGAACTGCTGGCGTATGTCGGCGGACATGGTCTCGCGCAGCCCGGCCAGGCAGTCGTCCAAGGTCCGGCGTACCACGCGGCGTAGCCATCTCTGTCCGAGCCCTTCGGTTGCCGGGTAGACCGGAACGAGGCGGGCAGTGTTCAGGTGCTCGTGGCTGATAGTCTCCCACTCGGGCGACTCCAGATTGAGCTTACCCAGGAACTGGCCCACCTTGCCGGAAACCACGATCTCCAGGCCCGGCTTGAGCCGCATCTGCAGGGACCGCTGGTTGAACCAAGTGGCGCGTACGGAACCCGATGCGTCCGCCAGCACGGCGGTGGTAACGTAGAAGTTCGGGCGCGTCTGGCGGGTTCGCACTGTCTTGACGGTGACCAGGAGCGAAACCTCATCGCCGACGCGCAGGTGGCCGACCGGCTTGAGCGCGGAGTAGTCGTTGTAGCGGCGCGGGAAGAGGTAGAGTAGGTCTCGCACCGTTTGAACGCCCAGCCTGCCGAGCTGGCGCTTTCGCACGTCGCGTATTCCGGACAGACGGTCCACGGGGTCGCTTGGAGCTATGAGCGGCTCGCGCGCCTCCGCCTCTTGTGGAGGGGTCGGCGCCGGCGTTGCCACGCGCGACTGGGAGCCGAATCGGTCTCGCAGGGTGCTCATCACCAGGCGCACTGACTGCTCACGTTCGTCGCGGTTCAGGCCGGCGTAGCCGTCAAGGTGCTCGACCACGTACTCTACCACATCGGGCTCGATTCCTACTGAGGCTGCGCCTTCGGCCCAGGCGGAGATGAACGCTTCCAGGCCCCCGTCGGCGCCGCGATCGCTGAAGCTCTCGTCGCGCTCCTGCCGTAGGATCAGCGCCAGCTTCTGAAGTGCAGCAGTCCGGGACTCAAACTCGGCCGGGCTCACCATGCGCCGTCGAGTCCTTCCGAAACGAAGAGGCCCAGACAGCGGGGGCCGACAGAGGCCGCCACCAACGGACCGTAGGGAACGGCGGGCACGACCAGGCCGGGAAGGCTTTGCTCGATGCGCTCGCGAAGCTCGTCCACGTCCAGCCCCGAGTCTCTAGGCCCGGTGAGCACCGCTAGCTCGGCCACGCTGGCGAACTCCAGGACGAACTCGGCCAGCTTGTCAACCGGCGTGGTTCGCGGTGTTACCTTCTCGAGCGGGATCAGACGCCCCTCTTCGAGGACTACCAGCGGACGGACCCCGAGAATGCTGGCGAGTACGGCCTGGGAGGGCTGAATGTCCACCGTGTGCTCGAGCGACTCGAAGTCCTCGGTGTAGAAGAGGGTGTAGACGCGAGAGGTCAGGGAACGGACCACCTGGGACGTCTCCGCGATGTCGGCGCCATCGGCGGCCGCGCGCGCGGCGGTCTCAACGATCCGCTTGAGGCCATACGAGACGGACATGGAATCGATGATCTCGATGCGCGCTCGCCCGAAGAGGCCGCGAGCGATGTCCTGTACCGGCTGCACCACCGGCACCAGGCCCCCGGCCACGTGTATGAAGAGGGCAACCTGGCCGGCGCGGGTAACATCCTCGAGCAACTGGGTGATGTCTTCGGTGGCCGGGGCCAGCGCCGTGACCTTGGCCTTTCCCTGCGCGATGATGCTCAGCAGGCGTTCCGCCGACATCTCCGATCCCTGCCGGTAGACAGTGCCGCCGACGTTGTAGCGCAGCGGCAGGACATCCACCTGCAGTTCGCCTGCTTCCTGGGCGGACAGCTCGGCGGCGCTGTCGGTGATGATGCGAACGCTGTTCATACGGCTGATGCTCCTGGCTTGCCTGGCTCCGACGAGAGGGTCTACTCGACGGCAATGATGTACTGGTAGTGTGGCTGGCTGCCGTCGACGATCTCGAGCTCGAGTTCCGGATAGCGCTTGGAGATGGCTTCCCTGAGCTGCTCGGTGGTTTCATCGCGCGCTTCACGGCCGGTGTAGATGGTGGCGATCTCGTAGTTCTCGGCCTCGCCGTCCTTGAGCGCCTTGAGGGCAACCCGCGAGATGTTGTTGCCGGTGGCCACCAGTTCGGTATTGAGGAGGCCGATGTGTTCGCCCTCCTTCACCTTGATGCCGTTCACCCGTGCGGACCGCGTGGCGACGGTGATCTCAATCGTCTGAACCTCGCGGCCTGCCTGAGTCATGGCATCCACGTTCTCTTCCAGCCCAACATCATAGTTGATGGCGAGCAGGGCGCCTATGCCTTCCGGCACGGTGCGGGTGGGAACCATGGCGATCTGCTTGGAGGAGAGGGGCAAGGCTTGGCCGGCGGCCATAATGACGTTCTTGTTGTTGGGCAGGATGACGACCTGCTCGCTCTCCAACGACTCAGCCGCCGCCAGCAGTTCCTCGACGCTGGGGTTCATCGTCTGACCGCCCTCGACGACCAGATCGGCCCCCAGGCTCTCCAGCACTCGCCTGAACCCCTCGCCTTGCGCCACGGCAACGATCCCCAGCGCCTTGACCGGCCGGGGCTCAGGCTCCCGTGCCCTCTCGGCGATGAAGTGCTGGTACTGCTCCTGCATGTTCTCGACGACCACGTCGCTCACGGCGCCAACGCTGACGGCGTAGTTGAGGGGGTCGCCGGGCCGGTCGGTGTGAATGTGGACCTTGATGGTGGTGGAGTCTCCTACCACCAGGAGACTGTCTCCCATCGGCTCGAGGCCGGCGCGGATCTCGTCCACGTCAAGTTGGCGACCGTGAACGAGAAACTGGGTGTCGTAGCCGTACTCGCTCTCCGAAGAGAAGCTGAAGAGGTCGGCCTTGCGCTCCAAGGCGCCGTTGGCCTGCACGGTCTGGCCGGTGAGGTGACGATGAATGCCCTCAAGGATAATGAAGAGGCCCTGGCCGCCGGCATCGACCACCCCGGCTTCAGCCAGGACGGGTAGCTGACTGGGTGTCGCGGCGACGGCGTGGCGAGCCGACTCTGTGGCGATGGAGAGCAACTGAGCCGGGTCTATGTTCTCGTTACGAGCGGCGCGGGAGGTGGCCGAGGCGACCTCCTTGGCGACGGTGAGAATTGTTCCCTCCACTGGTCGCATCACGCCCTTGTACGCGGTGTCGCGCGCGGCGGCGAAGGAGTCCGCTATGGTGCGTGGGGAGAGGCTCGTGGCCGACTGAAGCGCATCGGCCATCCCGCGCAGCAACTGGGAGAGAATCACCCCCGAGTTGCCACGGGCACCCATGAGGGCGCCGCGAGCGACGGCGCGTGCCACCTCTCCGATCTCTTCACTGGCGGCGGCAGCAGCCTCGGCAACGGCAGCCGCGTTACCATACTCGGGCGCGAAGGCGACTGGTATCGCATTCGCTATGGCTCTGGTTTTGCCTACGTTCATACCAGCCTGATCAAAGTTTCTGCTTCCGAAGAAGATATGATCGCAACGACCTCACCCAGGGAAACTGCCGCGACAGAGCCTTCTGACAGCTCCAGTGCAGCCTCGTCAGGGAATACTGCACCGGTAAGCACAAAAACCGGTGGAATCAATGGCCCGGCGATTCCGGCTGAGCTGCTTAAAGGGCTCGCCGAAGCCAAAAAAACCGAGTGGTTCAGGTCGCATAAGTGCCTGCAGTTTGCCGGAACCATTGCTGCCAAAGCCGGCGCGACTCCGGGTAAAGCCGCAGCTTCGCAGCCACAGGCGGCTTACCCGGCTGATAAGAGATTGCGCGGCTATCAGATCAACGATCTGCCAAAAGCGGTCGAAGCCGGGCTGCTCAAGCCGGGGATGAAGCTCACCATCGCGTTCGACGACATCTCGCTGCCGTTGCCGCCCATGAAGCGGCCCGACATCAGCGCGACGACAAACAGCAGCATGGCCAGGAACATCATGACCGCCCAGAAGATGAGCGCGTGCACGGGGTCTGTCCATTTGTGCGCAAGCCCGTAGTAGATCATCGTGATGATAACGATCAGGAGCACCCCGCAGACGACACGCGCCCCAAGTTGCCGGGCGCTGATGATCGTGCCCCCGCGCAGGTACGCGTGTATCTGCAACGCCAGCGCAACGAAGATACCGACGTTGCAGAGCATCAGGACGATGCCGATTGTGTCGCCCATCGCAGGCCTCCGTATCGCGCGAATCATAGCACGAATGCACAGCAAGGGCAAAGGCGGCAGGGCCGGTCGCGGGCGTCATTAGCGCTTGAAGCGGCGGTCGAGTTGCTCGGGGGTGATGGTCATGATGATGGGGTCGCCGTGTGGGCAGACGGCAGGGGCGTCGGTGGCCAGCAGATCATCGAGCAGCCGCTGCATCTCGGCGTGTGTGAGCGTCTGGCCGGCTTTGACGGCGCTGTGGCATGCGACCAGTGCGGCGAGGCCGGCGCGGCGGCGGTCATCGGCGGTCGGCGCATCCCACTCCGCCAGCTCGCGCAGCAACTCCCTGACCTCGGCCTCATAGGATCGGCCGACCAGGGAAGCCGGGATTGAGCGCAGCAGATACGCGCCGGGGCCGAACTGCTCGAAGTCGAAGCCCAGGCGCGCGAGCATCCGGTGATGGTCCTCGATGGCGGCAAGCTCCGTCGGCGATGCCTCGATGCTGAGCGGGACGGCGAGCATCTGGCGGGCCGGCGCCTCCTGATCCTGTTCGAGCTGATGCAGCAGCACACGCTCGGCGGCGCGGTGCTGGTTGATCAGCAGCAGATCGGCGCCCGACTGGGCGACGATGTAGCGTCCGGCAAGCTGGCACAGAGCGGTCATCTGCTCCTGCGCCTGTATGTGAGCGGGCAGCCGCTGCTGGGGCCCGTCGTCGGCCGGTTGCGGGGCCTCCGGGGCGCTGAAGACATCCAGTCCGTCATCGCGGGCATCCGTCGAGTCGGCGAAGGGGTTGACGCGCAGACGCCCGGCGCGGCGTGTCTGGTCGAATGAGGGCCCCTGCCAGCGTCCGGCCGCAGGCGCGTGCCTGATACCGTCACCCTCCCGGGAACTCAGCCCCGGTTCGCTCGGAGTACCCAGCGAGCGCAATCCCGCGTCTGCAAGCGCCCGCTCCACTGCGCGCTGCATGAGCGAGTGCATGCGGCCGGAGTTGTCGAAGCGGACCTCGATCTTCGTCGGGTGGACATTCGGGTCGACTGCCTCCGCATCCAGGTCGATGTGGAGCACGCACAGTGGGCGACGACCGGAGGGCAACAACATCCCGTAGGCCTGCGTGACGGCATGGCTAAGACCGGAACTGCGGACGAAGCGGCGGTTGACGAAGAACATCTGATTGCGGGCCGTCGCGCGTGTCAGACGTGGGCTGCTGACGAAGCCGGAGACCCTCACGCCGTCGCCCTGAAGCTCGACGGGCAGAAACAGGCGCGCCTCGTTGCCGCCGTAGACCGTGGCGATGACAGAAAGCAGGTCGCCCGTGCCGGGCGTGGCCAGGAGTGTGGCGGCGTCGTGGTCGACCTTGAAGGCGATATCCGGGCGCGAGAGCGCCAGCCGCTGCATCCACTCGACACAGTGGGAGCGCTCAGTCGCCGTTGTGGAGAGGAATTTCTCGCGTGCGGGGGTATTGTAGAAGAGGTTGGTGACCTCGACGGTGGTGCCCACGGGCGCGGCGACGGTCTGGGTTGGCGAGGGCTCCCCGCCGCGCACGACGATGCGGGATGCCTCCTGCGCCTGCGCCGTGCGGGTGGTGATCTGGAGCTGGGCGACCGCGCCGATGCTGGGCAGTGCCTCCCCGCGGAAGCCCATCGTGAGGACCGAGTGGAGGTCCTCGGCGGCCGATATCTTCGATGTAGCGAAGCGCTGGACGGCCAGTTGCAGGTCCTCCGGCCCCATCCCGCAGCCGTCATCGGTCACGCGCACGAGCTTCCTGCCGCCGGATTGAAGCAACACGTGAACGCGCGATGCACCGGCGTCGATGGCGTTCTCGACCAGCTCCTTGACGATGCTGGCCGGGCGCTCGACGACCTCCCCAGCCGCGATGCGGTTGGCGACGTCCTCCGGCAGAATATGGATAGTGCTCATGCAATCAGCTCCCCGATCACCCGCACGTTCCCCGTCCGAGGCGTGGAATCCTCGCCGGGAGCGTGTGGAGGTCCCGCGGCAGAAGCGGGTGAACCTACCGGCGCCTTCTTTCGCAACGAGCAGTTCAACTCGACAGTCGGGGAATGAGAAGCAATGACAGAGCGCTACAGGGGTGTCTTTCCGGCGGTTGTCACCGCCTTCGATGCGCATGGTGACATCAACCCGGATGTGCAGAAGCAACTGAGCCGATGGCTCATCGACCGGGGGATCGGCCCCGAACGCGTCGTCGCGCTCGCCATGGCCCGCTCGACGGATCTGCTCAGCGCGATCTGGGCAGTCGCCAAGACCGGTGGCGGCTACGTACCGATCGATCCCGAGTACCCGCCGGAACGGGTCCGGGCGATGGTCGAGGACTCCGGGGCAGGCCTCGGTCTGACGCTGACATCGGTCGGGGACCTTCCCGAGCACGGATTCGAGTGGGTCCGGCTCGACGCCGTACCGGTGGCCGCAGAGATCTCCGACCGATCCGGCGCAGCATTGTCGGAGGACGAGCGCCTCGCGCCGGTCCGCGTGCACAACATCGCATACGTCATTTACACGTCCGGATCGACCGGCCGCCCCAAGGGCGTCGCCGTCACCCACACCGGTCTGGCGAACTTCGCCGCCGAGGAACGACGGCGGGCCAACGCCGACGAGTAC